>CAACWS010000083.1_pt1 | contig 25432 bp, 22 predicted proteins | sample 2275721 | NCBI WGS metagenome assembly CAACWS01 (sample SAMEA5312468, study PRJEB27640) | indoor metagenome | biome: indoor environment; feature: uncontrolled; material: polymer concrete tiles wood | place: Germany | collected 2014-07-07
TCTTTTTCCGTAAATTCAATTGCCGGGGCAAGCAAGGACCAAAACGACGCCGCAATCATGACACCGGCTGCAAAGCCGAGCATCATATTCATGACCCGTTTTTCAATCGTCGTAAAGACGAAGACAAGTGCGGCCCCGAGTGCCGTCAATCCCCAGGTCATCATACCGGCAAGCAGGGCTTGCATGACGACCGGAAGTCCGGTAAACCATTCCATCATACCAATCAATCCTTCTTTCAATGACAATTCTTAAAATAAGTGCGTATCGTACAGCAGCTTCTGTCTCTTCTACCCGTTTTCGATCCGGATGATTCGTCCGAGCGGAATTTCAATCCGTGAGGACCCGCGCAAAACAAGGTACGCGCGCTCACGGTGAACCTGCTCGATGAATCCGGATGTCGTGACATAGCCTCTTTCACTATAATACGTGATTTCGAGCTCGGTTCCTTCTATTAATGATTGTTCGAGTAAAAAATGCCAAGGATACTGCAATTGTTCATCGATGACAGGAAAATCGATGTGATGTTTTTCAAGATAATAGGCTTTAAGCAACTGGATGTGTTCCGGCATCAAAAAGGGAAGCCACTTGAGATTTCCGCGGTCACGGTAACGTGTCATGTAAATCACCTCCCGGATGTCCGCCGACGAATCGGAGGCGGCGTTTCGCGACACTTGTATCGAGGAAAGACACCGCCAGCCGGATCGTTCCTTTTCCGTAACGTAAATTGACATGGTCGATGGCTTTTAATAACCGTTTTCTGCGCCAGACCTTTGTATTGTCTTCAAACAAGGACAATTGAAGTGTTCCCTGATCCGGGGTGAGTTGTCCGAGGGCGACCGATAGAAAGCGAACCGGTTCACCGTCGAGCCAATTCGGTTCGAACAATTGGAGGACGTAACGCAACAACAGCCGTTCATCGGCTGTCGGATAAGGCAGGCGGAGCTGTTTCGAAAAGCCATCCCGGGTGACATGGCGGGAGTAGCGAACGCCGAGATGCACCGTCCAACCGACTTGATTAGAAAAACGGACCCGTGCCGCGACATCACCTGCTAATTCGGAGAGGACTAAACGAATCTGTTCGTACTGGTAATAGTCACGCATCAAGGTCACTCCATGGCCGATCGTTCGTTTGGCATCGGATGTGGTCTGAAATAAAGTCAGGGGATTGATGATCGTCGGAGAACTGTCAATTCCCCAGGCGTGATGCCAAAGTTCTGCCCCGATTACGCCGAACCGTTCGTGCAGATCTTCCACCCGTGCTGCTGCCAGGTCACCAATCGTTTCGATACCAAGCGCCAGCAAATGCTGTTCCATCATCCGTCCGATGCCCCACATTTTACGAATCGGAAAATCGTGCAGCAACCGGGAAACATCCGCATATCCGCATCGTGCGATGCCTTCACGTTTTCCACGTAAATCAAGGACCAGTTTTGCGATGACATTGTTCGGACCAATCCCAATCCGGACCGGAATGCCGGTCTGTTGCCAAATTGCTGTCTGGATTTTTTGAGCTGTTTCAACATCTGAGCCAAAAAGCCGTTCCGTTCCGCTCATGTCGATAAAATTTTCGTCGATTGAATAGATCCGGATCGCGTCGGGAGGTGCAAACTGATGCAAGACATCCAGTACTTCGATTGATGTTTTCATGTATGCCAGCATCCGCGGTTCGACGAGCACAATCTGTTTCCGCTCACGAGAAGGCAGCTGCTCAATTTGATAAAGACGACTAGCTGTCTTAATGCCAAGTTGTTTTAAGGCGGGACTGGCCGCAAGAATAACGGATCCGGATCGATGAAGGTCTGATACGACAGCGAGTTTCGTCGTCAAAGGAGGAAGGTTTCGGTAACGGCATTCGCAACTGGCATAGAAGGAGACACTGTCGACACAAAAGATGCGTCGATCGGGAAAAGAGATAGTCGGGTTCATCGGAAACACTCCTTGATACATAAAAGAACGTTTGTTCTTGTTTTTGATTTGACTATATCATGGTCTCAGTCGGTCTCAAATCAAAAAACCAAAAAAAGAGTCAATCTTTAAACCAAAAAAAGAGTCAATCTTTGCTACACTAAGAAAGATGAAAGTGAAGTAAAGAAAGAAGGGGAAGTACGTGAAAAAACAAATCATTCAATTACCCGAGTTACCGCATCAATTGACACCAGAAACCTTTGCGGATGTCGAAATCGATGACCCGTATCTGTACCAAACGCTGTATGAAAAAGAGACATTACCGGTCGAGCTGACAGAACGGCTGGACGTCAATCAAGTCTGTTTTCGGAACGTCTCGTTTGCAGGACTGGTTTTTGAACGGGCTTCATTTGAAAATGTCCGGTTTGAACAATGTGACTTGACGGGCTGCCAGTTTCAGGACAGTCGTTTTCACCGGATCGTCTTTGAGGATTGTCGTCTGACCGGGATTCACTTTGAGTCCAATACAATCGATCATGTGACGATCAAAAACTGTCAGGCTAATTATGCTCAAGTTATCCGGACAGCGTTACGTCACGTCGCACTGGAGCAGACGACGATGCGGGAAAGCCATTTCTTTGAAATGAAGCCAACCGATTTCCGTCTGCATGAAGTTGATTTATCGGAAAGCCAATGGGTCGAGACGGCGTTAAAAGGACTCGATCTGCGGCATGCCGATCTGTCCGGAATCACGATTGATCCACGCTTCTTACCGGGTGCCGTCGTTACGGAAAGCCAGGCCATCACATTTGCCCGTTTACTCGGACTCGTCATTCCAAGTCACGATTAACGATAAACAAAATGAAGTCCACTGTCCCGGTAGTACTCGGGACAGTGGACTTCATTTTGTTTAGAAGGAAATGGTTTCACCGTCATCCGGGATGAGGAAATGTGCGGACAGATGATGAGCGGCCAGAAAGTCGGCAATCATATCGCGGCGCAGGAGACAATGGTTGACGGACTCGAGATGCGAGACGATGATCGTGGCTTCAGCCGCCGCTTCATGAACGGCAAGCAGATCACGCTGGGACATCGTAATCGGTTCGCCGGTCAGGAATTGTGCAGCACCACTGTTGACGATGATGATATCCGGCGCATGTTGTTCGATTGCCTTCGCGACTTCATCACACCAAATCGTGTCACCGGTGATATAGAGCGTCGGTTCGTCAGGATGTTTCAAGACGAGACCGGACACCGTACCCATCCGTTGACCGATTTCACCGACACCGTGTTGTCCCGACGTATGGGAGACACGGATATCACCGAGCGACAGTCCGTTCTCAAACGAAGATACATTCGTGAACCCGGATTCGCGGATCGTGGCCGCATCCGACTCATTTTGTGCATAAAGCGGAATTTGTTTCGGTAACACTTCTTTTGCCGTCTCGTCAAAATGGTCGGCATGCAGATGGGTGACGAAAATCGCGTCCGGATCAAGTAACGTCGCGATATCGACCGGTAAGTCGACGAGCGGGTTCGGAACGGAATTAGGTGTGTGACCAAACGGCGGTAAGGTTCCTTTTTCACCGAGAAACGGATCGATTAAAAATACTTGATTGGCATAAGTAACGACGAGTGTCGCATTACGGATCTGTTGAATATCCACAGGCAGTCTTCCTTTCGGGTTGGGAATGTTTCACTGTTCGTTCATTTCCCATTCAGACGCCGGACTAATCATATCTGCTCGTCGATCGTTTTCGGAAGCAACTTTTCCATCGCCAGGACATCGACATAATACCCGTTGAGCATACCCTGTTCCTTAAATGTTCCGACAATCCGGAAACCGGACCGGATGTACAGTTTTTGACCGAGTCTGTTAAACGGAAACGTAAACAGAATCAACTTGTGGAACCCTTGCGTAATCGCGTGTTCTTCAATGACATGGAGCAGCTGACGCCCGATGCCTTGTCCGCGGTGGGTCCGGGTGATGTAGACCGACAGTTCACCGACCGATTGATAGACGGGGCGCGGATTGTAGGGGTCAAGTGAGATGAAGCCAAGGATCGTCGTTCCTTCATACGCTACAAACCCGGCATAGCGGGGTGTCCGTTCCTGATACCAGTCCTGCATGAAAGATAATTCCTTGGTATCCGTTTCAAGCGTCGCGATCCGATCTTCGATACCTTCGTTATAGATGGCGAGGATGTCTTGTAAATCAGCTTCTTGGACAGGACGAATCATCATACACGTGACCTCCAATTCAAAAGAGTCTTTTCTTCATTATATAGGAGGAAACGAAAACAAGCGGTATGTTTGTAAGATAGGAATGAACACTAAAAAAACAGACGGCCGGATGAACCGGACCATCTGTTTTCAGGAGAGTCCTTTAGTTAGTTGTTTCGATCGGATCTTTTTCGTAAATTGGAACCCAACCATCCGTTGTCACGAAAATCCGGACCGCAACGACTTGGCGATCGTCCTGTAGTGTGAAGTAATGACGTGTATTGACGGGAACGGAAATCAAATCTCCGGGGTTCAGTTCAATGTTGTAATAGCCGACTTCGTCGTCCTGGATCGCAAAGACGCCGTGACCGCTGACGATGAACCGGACTTCGTCATCCGTATGGTGGTGCTCTTTTTGGAAGTTGACGAGCAACTCATCTAAGTTCGGTGTCGCATCGGACAGTGAGATGATATCGGCCGTCTGGTAGCCGCGGCGTTCCGAGACGTCCGTAATTTCCGGCTCGAACGTATCGAGAATCGTTTGTTTGTCCGCGTCCGTCAGCGTATAGGTGTCGACCAGTTCTGCCGGGAGTTTCGAGACATCCCATTGTTCATACAGGACACCACGTGAAGAAAGAAAAGCGGAAACCTCGTTTTGATCCGTATACCGTTCGTTTGTCTGTTGGAAAAGTACTGTTGCCATTTTAAATTCCTCCTTTTAATGAATCGCCTGTCGGCACGTTTGCAGTTTTAACGTGTAGCTGAATAAAAATTCAAAGGCTTCCAACTGTTTTTTCGCTTCAAAGGCAGTCGGTGCCCAGACGGTGATCCCGTGATTGCGAATCAGGACGGCACCGCTTTCCGTTTTTACATGCCTGGCAAACACTGCGGCAAGAGTCGGGATATCCGCATGGTTCGCAATAACCGGTACGACGACTTCCGCATCTTCTTCCCAGCGGCCGAGTGCCTTGATGATTTCCTGACCGGTAAACCGGATTTCCCCGCGGTCTCCGTAGAGTTCTGAAATGACATTGTTGTCGACGGTATGGACGTGAAGCGAGCAGCCGGCCGACGTCCGGTTAAAAACTTCGACATGAAGTAAGGTCTCAGCAGACGGACGTCCGTTTTGTTCGCCAATCAATTGACCTGTCGCGTCAACATGGACGAAATCGTCCGGCGTGTCCTGGCGTTTATCTTTGCCGCTTGCCGTCACAAGAAATTCCGTCGGACTGCTGTTCGTTCGAATGGCGAGGTTACCGCTCGTGCCGGGAAACCAGTCGCGTGCGGCGAACTCCTGCTTGATGGCGCGGAGTTCTTCGTATCGTTTCAAGAATGTCATGCATGCACCCCCGTGGTCTGTAAGTGTTTGACGATGTCATAAAACGTTTCAAACGGCGTATAGGGAATACCGTGCTGTTCACAGAGTGTTATCAGATAATCCCGGGCATAGACGTGATCAGCCTTTTTCGCCAGTTCAAAATCCGTCACGGAATCGCCGATTGCGATGATCGTATCGCCGTCCTGCTTCAACTTCCGGGCGATTGACGTTTTACAACAGCCGCATTGATTGTTGCATGCCGCATCGCAAGCGTGTGGCCATTCAATCCGGACCGTCTCTTCACTGAAGTCACTGCCGTTGCAGTAAATCGTTTCATCTGTCAGTAAACAGGCAAGAATCGGTTGGACAAAAAAGTCAATTCCGCCGCTGACAATCGCAAAGTCGATTCCGTTTGATTTGGCAAAGGCGAGTAAGGTGTCGAAGCCGGGACGGATGACTGCCCGATTAATCAAAAAATCGATATACTCCTGTTTTCGATCTGAGGGCAACAATCGGAACATCTGTCCGACCCCGGACCGGATCGACAGCGAACGGTCGAGCACACCTTTTTTTAATGGTTCAAATGCTTCTTGCGGGGCAAACTCTTTCATCAAGGCGATGATGTTGTCGTGTTCCGTCACCGTGCCGTCGAAGTCACATAAAATCCGAGTCGTCATTTCGTGATCCCCCAGGCGTCAAGGGCGACCCGTAATTCTTCCTGCCGCGTTGCGGCACTTGTCAGCGATTCTCCGGTCAGTGCGGCGTCGAGCGCCTGACGGAATGCAAGGACACCGGCCGCTGCCCCTTGCGGATGACCGTGAACGCCGCCTCCGGCATTGATGACCGAATCGGTACCGAAATCACGGACGAGCTGAGCGACGAGGCCGGGATGGATGCCGGCGGACGGAACCGGCAGAATCGTCTTCGTTTCTCCGATTCGCGTCGCTTCAACGGCGATCCCGCGGGCCAAATCTTTGGCGAGTGCAACGTTACCATAGGGAGACGGGAACAATGTCAAGTCAGCACCGGCCAGTCGGGGTAACGTTCCAAGCAGAACAGGAGCCGAAATACCGTATTCAGGACTTGCGATCAAGGCACCGCTTAAGGCCGGGTGATTAAAAATCGGGACGGAAATGTCCGCATCGGCAGCCAACTCGCGCAGGACATCGAGTCCGTATGTAAACGTGTTGAGCAGGAAGGCCGTGGCACCTGCTTCAATCAGGCGTTTTGCCTGTTCCTTCAAGCCGAAGACGGGACCGCTTAACGTAATCGCATAAAGCGCCCGTTTGCCGGTGCGTTCATAATGGGCGTCGAGGACTTCCCGTCCGATCCGTGCCCGGTCGAGTGCCGGCGTCAACGGATTGTCGTATAGAATCTCATCATCTTTAACGAGATCGATGCCGCCCGCGAGCTGTGCTTCGAGTTGTTCCCGTAAAAAGACGAGGTCCCGTCCGATGACTCCTTTAAATATGCTCATCAACAGGGGACGGTCATGGACCTGAATCAATTGACGGACTCCTTCAATCCCGAATTTGGCACCGGGAAAGTCGTTCGTGAATGACGGGGGAAGCTGTAAGTCGGTTAACTTGATTTGTCCATCGAGCGACAGTTTACCGAAGACCGTCGTTAAGATAGCGGAAAAGTCCCGTGAGACGTTGTGTTCCGGATAACGGATCGTAATGTAACCTTTGCCGTCATGTTCTTCTGTATGGACGACCTGTCCTTTAAAGGATTCCAGTTGTTGTTGTTCCAAGTGATTTAAATCGGTCCATGAACCGACCGTCAGACCGAGCGCGATTTGCTCTGCCCGTTTCGGCAACTGATCGGTCGTTCCGAGTTGGTATGTTGCGGTAATGTACGCCATATGAATCGTCTCTCCCTTATTGAAAAATACAAAAATGGTCCCTCGTCAATGACAAGAGACCATGAAAAATTGCGCGTGGACTCTTATCTGTCAGCGTATTAGCTGCAAGAATTAGCACCGTGCCAAGTGGTCGGTTGCTGCGACATCGTAGGGCTCGTCCCTCCGTCTGCTCTTGATAAGAATTGGATGAAATTGTGAAATCTAATTGCAATTTTTACATGAGATCCATCACTTGTCAAACTATATTTTGAAAATTTATTTTTTTGAAAATACTTCTTCTATAGACGGTTCCGTTTTTGAATCCGTTTCACTAAAAATTGGAATTGACAGACGGCCAGCAACGCACGTAGTATTCAAATCAACATCAAATCACATGACAACTACATATGACTCTTATCGTGAGTTGGCAGAGGGAATTGGCCCGAAGACGCCGCAGCAACCGACCATCCGGCACGGTGCTACATCCAACAGACATTCGTCTGAGAGATAAGAGGACGGAGTATTCTGCCGCGCCTCTTTTCTTTGACGAAAAGAGGCGTTTTTTCGTGTGATCAACAAGGAGGAAACCAGAATGGGATACCAAGCATTTACAGTACAGGACGCGATTGAACGGGTCCGGACACTCGGATTAATCGGCAATGAACCGGTGACGGCAGAAGAGATCGGGGACGGGAATTTAAATCTCGTTTTCCGGATTCAGGAAGGAGAAAAACGGCTGATTTTAAAGCAGGCGTTGCCATATGCGAAAGTCGTCGGGGAAAGCTGGCCGCTGTCGCTCGAACGGGCCTGGATTGAACAATCGGCCTTAAAAGAATTCGCAAAAGTCGCTGTTCCTTTCGTTCCGCACGTCTACCATGCGAGCAAGGAAGAAGCGTTTACGGTGATGGAGGATTTGTCGCATTTGACGATCGCCCGGACCGGCTTGCTCGAAGGGGAAAAGTATCCGTTACTCGCGGAACACATCGGTTCGTACCTGGCGCGGACACTGTTTTATACGTCGGATTTTGCGCTTGGACCGGTCGCGAAAAAACAAGTGGCGCGGAACTACTACAATCCGGATCTCTGTGATATCACGGAAAAATTGATCTTCACAGACCCGTTTTATGATGCGGAAACGAATGCGATTGAAGCAGGCCTCGAAGCGGAAGCGGTTCGGTTATGGCAGGATGCAGAACTGAAACGCGAAGTCGCGAAACTGGAAACACTGTTCATCACAAAAGGTGATGCATTATTGCACGGTGACTTACATACCGGAAGTATTTTTGCTTCAGCCGATGAAACGAAAGTCATCGATCCCGAGTTCGCCTTTTACGGACCGTTTGGTTTTGATGTCGGACAATTCATCGCCCATCTCTGCTTTGCCGCGTATCCAAACTATGCCGAGTTACGGGATGGACGGGTGAAGGATATCGATACGTTTTGGCTGACCTTTGCGTCGACGTTCAAAGCATTATGGGAACGCGAAGCGGTAGAGCCGTTCCGTTCGGCGGGCGGACTTGTCGACGATGTCCTCAGTACGATTTTACAGGACGCACTGGGCTTTGCCGGTTGTGAGTTGATTCGGCGGACGATTGGATTGGCACCGGTTGCGGACCTCGAGAACATCACGGACGCGGGGGAACGACTTGAGCGGAAACGTCATGCGTTACGTCTTGGAGTGGCATTGATCAAACGCCGGACCGAATGCAAGACGTTCACCGATTTACGGAACTTCGATTTGACGGAGGAACTCAGCCGATGAGCCAATTCGTCCAAAGCATCATCTATGACAACGGGACGGTGACGATTTTGGATCAGACTCGGCTCCCGGAAGAAGAACGATACGAGGTTATCCATGACTTGGCGCAAGCGATTGACGCCATCAAACAATTACGTGTCCGCGGTGCCCCGGCCATCAGCCTGTTCGGCGGCTTCATCCTTGTGCAGGAAGCATTCCGCCGGACGACAGGGTCACTTTCTGAAGCGAAACAGGAACTGTTGACGGTGTCGGCCCAATTGCTCGCAACCCGGCCGACGGCGGTCAATTTGCGGAACGTGCTTGATGAGCTGAATCAAATTATTGTCTCGAGTACGGCGCTTGCCGAGTTACCAAAACGGTTGGAACAAAAGGCGCTCGAACTGTATGAAACGGATGCCAAGACATCCCGGCAAATCGGGATCCACGCATTGGAATTATTTGAGTCCGGTGACCGGGTTCTGACGATTTGTAATGCCGGATCGATTGCGACAGCGGCTTACGGGACGGCACTCGCCCCGTTTTATCTCGCGAAAGAACAGGAAATTCTGCTCTCCGTTTATGCATCGGAAACGCGGCCGTTACTGCAGGGAGCGCGTCTGACGACATGGGAACTGCAACGGGCCGGTATTGACGTGACCTTGATTACCGATAATATGGTCGCCCATACCATCAAAGAAAAAAACATCACCGCCATCATCGTCGGTGCCGACCGGATTACCCGAAACGGGGATACCGCGAATAAAATCGGGACGTTTCAACTGGCGTTACTGGCCCGTGCTTTCGGGATTCCGTTTTATGTCGCGGCACCCCTTTCGACCTTTGATTTGACGAGCTTGTCGGGAGACGAGATTGAGATTGAAGAACGCGATGCCCGTGAAGTGACGCAATTCGCAGGGAAAGCAACGGCGCCGGCCGGTGTGGCCGTCTTTAATCCGGCGTTTGACGTGACACCGCACGAATTGATCACGGCAATCATTACGGAACTGGGAGTCATCAAGCATCCGTCCGTCGAAACGATCGAGCAGACAATCGGACAACAAATACGTTAAACAGACTGGGGAGATCGAAATGAAAAAATTAGCATTTGCGGTACTTGCACCGGCGGTCTTGCTGGCTGCTTGCGCCAATAGCGAAGCGACACCGACGAAAAAAATCAGTGGTGTACCGGAAAGTGTCCAGGGAGACGTCAAAATTGCCGTCATCCGCAATCTGGCATCCGATGACCATACGAAACAGTTTTTGGACGGAGCTCGTTCGGAAGGGGAAGCGCTCGGTTTTCAGGTTAACACGTTCATCTCGGAAGGCAATGACGTCAAATTCAAGGAACTCGTCGCCCAAGCCGTCCAACAGGATTATGACGGACTGATCATCTCGCACGGAAAAGAGGATTATGCCTACGACATGATCAAACCGGCAATCGACAAAGGAATCAAAGTCGTGACGTTCGATACAGTGACAAAGAAAAAGGACCAGACGTTAAAAGGCATCACGGAAACGTTCCAGGATGATCATAAACTGGCACAGCTTTCACTCGATGAAGTAACGAAAGTCAAAGACGATCAGCCGGTCCGGGTCATCAAACTGTGGTTCGGTCCGGGATTTGCCCCGCTTGACCGCCGTCAGGAAATCTACAAGACATACGAAGCAGACGGAAAAATTAAAACGCTTGAAACAGTCGGACCAACGAACTTCCAGGATGTCCAAGGCGATATTGCGACGAAGATGAACGCGATTCTCGCCAAATATCCGAAAGGAAGTATCGATGCCGTCTGGGGTGCTTGGGATGAAGTCGCCAAAGGAGCCTATAAATCCTTAAAGGATAACAAACGTCAGGAGATTCCGTTGATTTCAATCGACGTTTCGAACCAGGACATCAATCTGATGCGTGAAAAGGGCAGTAACTGGGTGTCGACGAGTGCCGTCGATCCGCATTTGATCGGACAGACGGATATGCGTCTGCTGGCGAAAAAGCTGGCCGGGGAAAACACACCGGACACTTTTGACCTAGACGCTAAACTGGTCGAACAAAAAGCACTGAAAGCCGATACGACGATGTACAATCTCGATACGATCATCAAAGGCTGGAGTACGTCCGAAAAGTTTAATGAACCGTGGATGGAAAAACTGCGGAAAGCGAATGACGGGAAATGACCCGTCCGGTGAAGGAACAACGACTGGAGATGCAGGGAATTTCAATCGAATTCCCCGGCGTCAAGGCGCTGGACGATGTTGATTTTTCCGTGGGCCGCGGGGAAATCCATGCGCTTGTCGGAGCGAACGGAGCCGGTAAATCCACGCTGATGAAAGTGTTGGCCGGGGCGTACGATTCATATGACGGAACGATTTGGTTTGACGGTGTACCTCTGACAATCGATTCACCGGCTGCCGCAAAACGGGCCGGGATTGAAATCGTTTATCAGGAAGTCGATACGGCACTGGTCGGTTATTTGACCGTGGCGGAAAATATTTGTCTCGATGTGCTGACGAACGGACAGCTGAAAGGGTTCATCAGACGGCAGCGATACGAGGAAATAGCCGAACGTGCTTTACGGAAACTGAAAGCATCAATTGATGTCCGGCAGCGGGTCAGCGAGTTGCGTCTGGCCGAAAAACAACTGGTCTTGATTGCCCGCGCCTTGGTCCAGGAGAGCCGGTTCCTGATATTGGATGAGCCGACCGCCCCGCTCAGCGGACGGGAAACGGAGCAACTGTTTCGCATCATTCGTGAGCTGGCAGAGACGGAACAACTGGGCGTCATCTTCATTTCCCACCGCCTGCAGGAACTATTTGAGATTTGTGAATCCATTTCTGTCATGCGGGACGGCAAGCTGGTGTCACGTCAGCTTCTTGCCGGACAAACAAAGGAAACAGTCGTCGAACAGATGCTGGGCCGGCGTCTGCGCCAATCGAAACGGGAAGCGCGTCCGGCGGGTGCACCATCACTTGAACTCGACCGGGTCACAGTCGCCGGACAACTGGATGACATCTCGTTAACCGTCCGTGCCGGAGAAGTGATCGGAATTGCCGGACTCGTCGGTGCCGGTAAGACGGAACTGTGTAAAACGATTTTCGGATCGCTTTCTGTCACTTCGGGATCGATTCGTCTGCATGGAGAAACACACCGCCTTCGTTCGCCGAATGATGCAGTCCGGCTCGGTATTGGGCTGGTGCCGGAAGAACGGCGGAAAGAAGGGATTTTAGTCGCAGATCCGATTGACCAAAACATGACGGCAGCCAGTCTCCAACAATTCGTCAACCGGTTCGGATTTATACAGAAAACAAAGGAGCGGACCGCAGCTCAAAAAATCGTGCAGCAACTGTCGATTAAAGTCAGCAGTACCGAGCAACGTGCCGCCGACTTATCCGGCGGGAACCAGCAAAAAGTCGCCATCGGGAAATGGTTGCTGGCAGACGCGTCCGTCCTGGTATTGGATGAACCGACAAAAGGCGTCGATGTCGGGGCGAAAGCGGAAATCTTCCAAGTGATTGATCAATTGGCTGCAGAACAGAAAGCCGTCATCTATGCGTCGAGCGAACTGGATGAACTGCTGGCTGTGACCGACCGGATTTATGTCATGTATGACGGACGGATCGTGTTTGAAACGACCACTGCGGAAACGACCGAAGAACAATTATTGTGGTATGCAACAGGAGGACAACAGAATGAATGATGTATTGCAAAAACCGACGGCAAAGCCGGACGCACCACGAACCGCACCGGGAAAACCGTTATTACGCTTTTTGAACGACTGGGGCATCGTCCTCGCGATTGTTGCACTTATTCTGTTCTTTGCCATGACGGCGCCGAATTTCTTACAAGGGACGAACCTGGTCAATATTTTACGAAGCATCTCGATTGTGACCATCATCGCCATCGGATTAACGGTTTCGTTGACGGTCAACGGCTTTGACTTGTCCGTCGGTTCAACCGCAACCTTTGCCAGCTCGCTCGTCGTCTCTTTTTTTGTCTGGTACAGCCTGCCGCTCGGCGTCTCGATTGGTCTGGCCCTCGTAATTGCCTTGGCGGTCGCACTCGTCAACATTTTGTTGATTGTGAAGTTTAAGATTCCGGATCTGTTCGCCACACTTGCGACGATGTTCATTTTTGAAGGCGTCGCGATGACCTATACCGGTGGCGGATCAATCAGTGCCGGGATGCCCCGTCTCGACGGAACACCGACGGTCGGATTGATTCCGGAGTCGTTTTTAAAAATCAGTCAGGCGCCTTGGATCATTCTGATCATGCTTGTCGTCGTCGCCGTGACGCATGTCTTTTTGAACCATACCCGGCATGGACGTTTTTTGTACATCATCGGCGGAAATCCGGAAGCGGCCCATCTGACCGGAATCCGGGTCAACCGGTACCGGGCACTCGCTTATCTGATTGCCGGATTACTGGCGGCTGGCGGCGGGATCTTGCTGGCGTCGCAAGTCGGTTCCTCCCAAATCAATGCCGGATCCGGTTATTTGATGCCGGCTGTTGCAGCAGCGTTCATCGGTTCTTCATTTGCCGGACAAGGGAAGCCGAATGCGCTCGGGACACTGGTCGGTGCTTGTCTCGTCGGAATTCTTGAGAACGGGCTCGTCATGTTGTCGGTACCGTATTATTCACTGAACATCATCAAAGGTGCCGTTTTGGCGCTTGCCTTGGCTTCGACCTATTACCGTTTCAAAAAAAATTAAAAAAAAGTGGTTTAACTTCGAATAGAATCGGTAATATTCAGTATATGAAAGGATGGTGATGCACATGAATGATTATCAATGTATAGGGAACGATCGCATGTCGCTTCGAGAAGAAGAGGATCACCGGACTTGACGGACGCAACATGACAATAGACACGAAGTGATTCGTGTTTTACGTGCAGATTGCACGGTTCAAGAACGGTTTACGATATGTGATCGTTCCTGAAAGCAGGAAGGGGGAGTCGCGAACAGCGGCGCCCCCTTTTGTGCGTATTCAGCTATCCCTATGCCTTTAAAAGCATCGACAGATATGAGATGATATAAAAAGTCAGAAAATTCAACTACTAAACAGCAAGGGGCCAGACAATGCGAACATATACGAAGGAGATTCAAGCGATCATCGACAACGTAGAAAAAGTAATCATCGGAAAAGAAAACGTGATTACACAATCTTTAGCAGCATTACTTGCCGGAGGTCACGTGTTACTCGAAGACGTACCGGGTGTCGGTAAAACGATGCTCGTTCGCGCATTCAGCCGTTCGATTGGTTTGACATTTAAACGTGTCCAATTCACACCTGATCTGCTGCCGTCCGATTTGACGGGGGTTTCGATGTATAACCAAAAGACGAGTCAGTTTGAATACCGGCCGGGTCCTTTGATGGGAAACATTGTCCTGGCAGATGAAATCAACCGGACCTCACCGAAAACACAATCAGCCTTACTCGAAGGGATGGCGGAAGCGAATGTCACGGTGGATGGAGAAATTCACACGCTTCCTAATCCCTTTTTTGTCATGGCGACTCAAAATCCGATTGAACATGAAGGGACGTATCCGCTTCCGGAAGCCCAACTCGACCGGTTTTTGATTAAGGTCAAGATGGGTTATCCCGACTTTCAACAAGAAATGAAGCTATTGACGCGGTTCGAACGGGATGAACCGATCGAGACGCTCGAGTCCGTCATCACACGTGACGAATTGTTACGGATGAAAGAGGCGGTGAAGGACGTTCATGTCTCTCAACCGGTTAAAAAATATATCGTTCAACTGGTCCAGGCGACACGGACGCATGCATCCCTTTATCTCGGAGCCAGTCCGCGGTCTTCGATCGCCCTGATGAAAGTGGCGCAAGCCTGGGCGTACATGGAAGGACGGTCATTCGTCTTACCGGATGACGTCAAGGAGCTGTTGACGCCTGTGCTCTCGCACCGCCTGATTTTAACAGCGGACGCACGCTATCACGGACAGACGGCAGAACGAATTCTCGAACAAGTGAAAAAAGAAGTCACCGTGCCGATTCAGCAGGATGTGGAGTCCTTATGACGAGATGGCAAATCGGTTGGCGTTACGCCGTCTTGCTGATCACACTCACCGCGTTATGGGTCTATGCCCGGATTGACGGCGGGAATGTCGCATCGCTGTTGGTTTATGTCATGGCAGGATTGACCGTGTACTGGACACTGTTTTTGATTTGGCCCGTCACGCAAGCGATGGCGACGCGGGAAGTCTCCAATAAGATGTTGATTGCCGGAACCGATATACCGGTCTCGCTTCAAGTACGACGGAAGTTTCCGTTCCTTGTCGGGGCCGTCGACGTGACGGAAGCCGTTCCGGATGCACTCAGTGAAGAACCGCTGAATATCCGGCATCCGCTGCGGGCACATTACCGGAAAGTCGAACACATTGATTATTTGATTCCATCGATCCGTCGTGGACTGTATCAAATTCCCGGTTGTGTACTGGAAATACGCGATCCGTTCGGCTTGTTCATGCGGAAAAAGCTCTATCCGGTCGAAACATATCTGGCAGTCGAACCTGCCCGGTTGGCGGTTCAACTGCCGCACGAAGATGACCGTGGCGACGGCGGGATTTCTCCCGTTTCACTCGATCTCCGGCAATCGTCCTTTACGGTCGTCGGTGTCCGCGAATACGTCAGCGGGGATCGGATGAATCAGATTGACTGGAAATCGACCGCGAAACGGCAGGGATTGATGACGAAAACGTTTGAACGGGAACAGGAACGCGAGACGACGATTGTATTTGACGAAGGAACGGTCAGTGATGAGAACTTTGAAAAAAGTATTTCCATGCTGGCTGCCGCGATGGATCAACTGAACAAACGTCATCTGAATTACCGGATTCACCTCGTCGGGCACGGTGTGCAGTCCTTATCGTTGCCGCTTGAAGGCGCGAAGTTGACCCACTATCTGATGACGGCGCAACCGAGCCGGACCCGGTCATTCATCGAATCCTGGGAATACTCTTCGAAAGCGTTACGACTGAGCGGAAATGTCCTGTTCATCACACCGGATCTCGAATCCAACAATGAAATGTGGATTTCGAAAGTCCGGCAGGAAGCAAGCGTTCATGTCTACACACCAGAGAGGAGGACGACCGGATGATACGACGACTGATTTGGAATCTGCTTGCAGGATTACTGTTTGCGAGCTTCATGCCGCCGTTACTCGAACTGACGACATTTGAGAGTGTCATTCCGTTCTTGCCGCTCCTGTTGACCCCCCTCCTGTTGTCGCATCTGCGGCGCAGCTGGTTTTTACTCGGCAGTCTGCTTGCGTTACTCGTTTCGTTTTACTTTATTTTGATTCCCGGAGAAGCACCGTGGAACTTGTTCCGTGAAATCGCGGGCGACATCAACCGTGTCATCAACGGAGAGTTACCGGGACGTCCGGCATTTGCCTTCTCGATTGGACTGATCAGTTTTTTGATCGGCTATTTGGCGCGGCGGACGTTTCCGAACCGAGGCTTTGTTTTCGGGCTGGCGCTCGGCGTCATCGGCTTCATTGCCTACTGCGACACATGGACGGATTACTCGGGAGAACAGTTCATCATCTATCCGATCGTCCTGGCACTGTTTCTGTTGTATGCGACAGAAGTCAGCGAACGTCCGACGGCGTCTTACGTCCGTCCGCTCAGTGCGTTGCTTATCATCGGAGCGACAGTGGTTGCTGCTGTTCAAAGCCCGGTCATTACGGCGACGTGGCAGGATAGCTGGTATGACTGGACCGATGGTTTCGAGAGTGAGGGCACATCGTCGAGCCGGATTCAAAAAGTTGGCTACGGCAACAACGACGAGCAGCTCGGCGGTCCGTTCCAGATGGACGACCGGGAAGTCTTTCAGGTCGAAAGTGAAGGCAGCCGTTACTGGCGTGTCGAGACAAAAGACGTCTATACCGGAAAAGGCTGGGTCCTGTCGAAATCAGAACCGGAAATTGATTCGCGGGGATTTTTCTCGCACTTCGGAGATGATGTCAAGACACGGGAAGAACGGGCGACATTTGAACTGTCACGGGAGCTGCCGTTTGTGCCGTATAACGGGGACAATGTCCGTTTGAGTGTAGATAAGCAACGGCAAAATCTGTTGATTGATCCGGAAAATCAAAAGGTCTCGTACCTGGATGATGCGGAACGCCAGCAAAATTATCAGATTCAATACACGTATCCGTTGTTTACGGAAGAATTGCTCCAGACGGATGAGCCGATTACATTGTCGGAGGTGGAGCAGGACCGGTATTTACAGTTACCGGATACGTTACCGAATCGTGTCCGAGATCTCGCGGAAGAGATCGTCGCGGACGAAGACAGTCCGTGGGACAAAGCGAAGGCGATCGAAAGTTATTTTGAGCAGGAAAACTTCGAATACAATACGGAAGAAGTCGCCGTACCGGAAGAAAATCAGGATTATGTCGATCAATTTTTATTTGAGACGAAACTCGGCTACTGTGATAATTTTTCGACGTCCGCGACCGTGTTATTACGCGCTGCCGGTTTGCCGGCCCGCTGGGTAAAAGGATTTACGGGCGGCGAATCGGATGTCATCGGGGCAGCCGTGACGAGTTATACGGTCCGCAATAAAAATGCCCACTCGTGGGTCGAAGTCTATATCGAAGGACCGGGTTGGGTACCGCTCGAACCGACCGTCAGTTTTGACGGAGCCGGACAATATACGATTGATCAGGAAACGAATAATGAGACCGAACAAGCGAATCCGCAACGCGATACGGAGACCGATACGGAAACCGCAACACCGGAACGTCCGCAGGAGAATCTGCTGGATGAAGAACAAACGACGACAGCAGCGCAGACCGAACAACAATCGTTTCCGATTTGGCCGGTTGTCGGTGTAATCGTCGGACTGGTATTCTTGTATCTGTTCCGGAAACCGTTGACCCGGACCGCGGCGATTTTATTTTTCCGCAACCAGCTTCATCGTCCGGAAGGATTCAAGCGGATGTACCGTTTCTTATTGCGCCGTCTCGACAAACAAGGCTTCCACTACAAGGACGGCCGGACACTGACGGAACTTGCGCATGAGGTTGACGGATATTACGAAACGTATGCGATGCGTCCGTTGACGGATGCCTATGAACGGATGGTCTACGGAGGCGAATCGTTATCGGTTGATAAAAAACGTGAATATTTCGAAAATATCATTCGACGGATAGAGGGTTGATATTTTCGAATTGATACAGTTACAATGGGAACAACGTAAATCATACATGCATCTCCTTTGTATATACTCGCGAATATGGCGTGAGAGTCTCTACCGGGTCACCTTAAACGACCTGACTATGAAGGAGCAGACCCTTCGTATACACTTTTTTGTGAAGCGGCCTGCTCTTTTTCCATTTATCTATGGGGGAAGAGTGGGCTTTTTTCATCGGGGTACGCATGAAATTGGAAAGGCGGGAATAGATTTGGAAGCACATTTGGACCAAGAAATGATCCTCGTCCTCGACTTTGGAGGTCAGTACAATCAATTGATCACACGCCGCATTCGTGATCTCGGAGTTTACAGTGAACTGCATTCGCATAAGATCACTGCAGCGGAAGTAAAAGACATCGCACCAGCCGGTATCATCTTCTCCGGTGGACCACGGAGTGTCTACGCAGAAGACGCGTACCGCTGTGATCCAGAAATCTTTGACCTCGGCATTCCGATTTTCGGAATTTGTTACGGTATGCAATTGATGTCGCAACACTTTGGTGGAACGGTTGAACGCGCCGGACACCGCGAGTACGGAAAAGCGACGTTGACACTCAACGATCCATCGCCGATGTATGCGAACCTCCCGCTCGAACAGACGGTTTGGATGAGCCACAGTGACCTCGTCACATCGGTACCAAACGGTTTCGTCGTCGATGGAACAAATGTCTCGTGCCCAATTGCTTCAATCAAAAACGAAGAGCTGAAGATGTACGGCGTCCAGTATCATCCGGAAGTCAACCATACGATGTTCGGTAAAGAACTCTTGAAAAACTTCCTCTTCGAAGTCTGTCAGTGTACGGGCGACTGGTCGATGGAAAACTTCATCGAAATCGAAATCGCAAAAATTAAAGAAGAAGTCGGCGATAAAAAGGTCCTTTGCGCCCTTTCAGGCGGCGTTGATTCATCCGTCGTCGCGGCACTCATTCACGCAGCAATCGGTGACCAGTTGACATGTATGTTCGTCGACCACGGTCTCTTGCGAAAAGGGGAAGCCGAAAGTGTCATGAAGACATTTGCGGATCACTTCCACATGAACGTCATCAAGATTGACGCGCAGGACCGCTTCCTCAACAAGTTAAAAGGGATCTCGGATCCGGAGCAAAAACGAAAAATCATCGGGAACGAATTCGTTTATGTATTCGACGAAGAAGCGTCGAAGCTGACGGATATGGACTTCCTGGCTCAAGGAACGCTTTATACGGATATCATCGAAAGCGGAACAGATACGGCCCAAACGATTAAATCACACCACAACGTCGGTGGATTGCCAGAAGACATGCAGTTCAAGTTGATCGAACCGATTAACACGCTGTTCAAGGACGAAGTCCGCGAACTCGGAAAAGAACTCGGTTTGTCGGACGAAATCGTCTGGCGTCAGCCGTTCCCGGGACCAGGTCTCGGGATCCGTGTCCTCGGTGAAATCACAGACGAGAAACTTGAAATCGTCCGCGAATCCGATTTCATCCTCCGTGATGAAATCAAAAAAGCCGGTCTTGAACGCGAAATCTGGCAGTACTTCACAGTCTTGCCGCCACTTCGTTCAGTTGGTGTCATGGGTGACGAGCGGACATACGACTATGCCGTCGGAATCCGTGCCGTTACGTCAATCGACGGGATGACATCGGACTGGGCACGCATCCCGTGGGACGTGCTCGAGAAGATTTCTGTCCGGATCGTCAACGAAGTTCAGAACGTCAACCGCGTCCTGTACGATGTGACGTCGAAACCACCTTCAACGATTGAGTGGGAATAAGAACTAGACTTGCTGAGGAGATTCGTCTCATGAAGCCTGTCCTACCAACGTGTTAAAGGACACAGGTGAAAGGAAGTCCGTTTCACCTTCAACAACTCTATTTTAAAACGAAGCTCTCTTTTGTTCACACGATTTGTGAATGAAAGGGGCTTTTTTCGCGACTAAAATCATGGAACTGTTGAGTGACGTCAAACTGAACCAACAAATTCTAAGGAGTAAAATAAGACACACCGAGCTGTGTATCGTACAGTTGATATAATATGAAGTCAGTAATGAAATGGAATAGGTGGCGAACCACTATGATTGATTGGACATGGCCTGAAGTTGATCGATTAGAGCATCAAGAGAATTGGAATGAAGCAAAAGAATATCTTATAAAAGCATGGCAACAAAATCCGACGGACTTAAAAACGACTGTACGACTTGGCTTTTTTTGTTGGTATGTCGTAGTCGAACAAGGGCCGCTTGGGATTACAGATGCAGATATAGATACGGATGAATTAGAGTCTGTGTTGACTGAAGTGACAAATTTCGGTTTGGCTCATTTTATAACGCATGAAGATTTTCTCTGGTGTTTTGGTTATATGATTTCCATGTTTCCTTATTACTTTGGAGACTATGAACAGTGGGAAGAAAAAGGAATTTCCATGTTAAAGCATGCTTATGAATTGTATCCTGAGGAACCTATATATAAATATTCTTACTTAGGATCTTTCACGAATACTTATCGAACACGTCGAACACGTAAGAATGAATTAAAGCGGGTAAAACCTGTTTTAGAAGATCGATTTAGAGGAGAAGGCCTACTGTCTGAGTACTTTAAAAGTATATTTAGCTAACATTCCAGATGATTTTTAATCCTCAATTTTTTTGCATGAGATCTGATGTATAAAAAATGTGAAGAAGTATAGAGGGGTTAAGGCGAAATATTAGTTTTTTTGTTGATTAATGCAAAACATGGAATGCCAGAAGAAAGTCTGTTGCTAAACCAGCGCGGACTTTCTTTTAATTAAACATGTGAAAAAAATGTTTAATTAAAAAAGAAATAGGGCAAATTCAAAATGTTGGCACTTAAAATTACTTGTAAGCGTTTGATATTTGATTTTAACATTGAATTTTAAACGCTGTTTATCCCAAAGGAGGAGAAGGTCATGAGTAGAAAAGAAAATACATTTATCGACGTGTTTAATACCCAAGCGGAAGTATTAAGTAAAGTGAATGAATTAAAGGCACAGGGTTACAATGAAAGCGATATGTATGTCGTCGCACAAGATAAAGATTCGTTTTCTATGTTAAAAGACCAGACAGACGTCCATGTGGATACTACGGGTGAAGAGCAGCATCAAGGGTTCATGGGGAAATTTATGGCCGCCTTCTCTGAAGATTCTTCTGCGGGAGCATTCAGTGGTATGGGATTGGATCGTACTGAATCGGAAGAGTACCGCCGTCAAGTACAAAACGGCAAATTAGTATTGTATGTAGACAGTGAGTATGGGGATTCTTACGAAAAACACAATCAAAGTTATGGTGTTGCTTCAGATATGAATGGGGATCAAGGATACGGTACGACTTCCGGAGTGGACCGGAATCAGGATTATGATAACTCTTCAAAAACGGATCGGACATCTTCTATTGCACCAGATGCTGGAACAGAGGAAGAACGTCTTCGCTTGCATGAAGAACGTTTGAACGTTGATAAAGAAAGAGTTCAAACTGGAGAAGTAAATGTCAGCAAACGTGTTGTCGAAGATCAACAATCCATCGAAGTGCCTGTTGAACGCGAAGAAGTATATGTGGAACGTCGCCCGGTCAACGAGAGCGAAACAAGAACAGATGCTTTTGTAGATGAAAATGATTCGATTCATGTTCCACTTTCTGAAGAACGCGTTGTCGTTTCAAAACAAGATGTTGTTACTGAAGAAATTGTCGTCGGGAAACGGAAAGTTCAGGATACGGAAACCGTCTCAGAAACAGTTCGCCGTGAAGAAGCAGATATTGATGATAGTGTGAGTACTACTAATAACCTGGACCGAGACAACGATCTTGATCGGGATAACAGACTTGACCGAGATAATGATCTTGATCGAAACAACGGACTTAATCGAGATGACAGAAGATAATTTTTTAGTTAATGGTTAAGAGGGCGTAGCTTATGAGCTACGCTCTTTTTATTTATATGGAATACGATATCTTGGTACAAAGACGCTGACCATCTATATATACATACTTTATAAGTTTGTGGTTAAAAGGCTCATCGCCTCTGCTTATTTTAATGAGCTTACGATAAGAAAAGGATATTGGCGATTGTTCTTGTAGTTGGCTTGGGAAGAATCACGATTCGTTTTCAGTTATCCCCGCTCTTGTTTAAGAACGACAGACGTAATTAGGAAAACTTGGAAGAAGTGAGTTAATTGAGAAAAACGCTTCCAAAACCGAACGTTCGGATTATTTAAACGACTAAATTTCGTTTTTATGGTTGACCCGCGATTTTGAGCATGCTACGATGTGTCTGTTCTTATTTTAATTATCCACTAAAAAACAAAAAATAATGCCGTATAATTCTGGGGATATGGCCCGGAAGTCTCTACAGGAACACCTTAAAGGTTCCTACTACGGCGTGCACTGATTCTGGTGTGCGCTTAAAGAAACGGCTTTTACCGCTTAGGTAACTGCCGTTTTTTTCGTTTCTTGAGACGGCTTATTTGGAAAGAGGGCAATCATGAGCACACAGATGAAACCGCAACAACCAAAACAAAAGGAGAATGCGATTGCGCGTTACTTCGATTTTAATGGACTCGGTACGAATATGCGGACAGAGTTCATCGCCGGTATGACGACGTTCTTCGCGATGGCCTACATCTTGTTCGTCAATCCGAACACACTCGCAGAAGCGGGAATGGATGCGGGAGCGGTCTTCGGTGCAACAGCACTTGTTGCCATCATCGGTTCGGTTACGATGGGCTTACTCGCCAATTACCCAATCGCTCTGGCACCAGGTATGGGATTGAATGCGTTCTTCGCTTACAGTGTCGTCATCGGAATGGGGATCCCATGGCAAACGGCTTTATCCGGTGTTTTAGTATCCGGTCTGGTCTTCATGGTGTTAACAGCGTCTGGTATTCGGGAAACAATCATCAATGCGATTCCAGAACCGCTTAAAATGGCAGTAGCTGCCGGAATCGGTTTATTCATTGCTTTCATCGGCTTAAAAACGGGCGGTATCGTCGTCGCCAATGAAGCAACACTCGTGTCACTCGGTAACCTGGGGCAGGGGACGACATTACTTGCTGTCTTCGGTTTAGTCATCTCAGCTATCTTGATGACACGCGGAATTAAAGGGGCGATCTTCTTCGGAATGATCATCACAGCCATTGCCGGTATGATCTTTGGTTTAATTCCGGTCCCGTCAGGTCTCGGTGAAATCGTCTCAGCACCACCAAGTATCGCACCGACATTCGGTCAAGCATTCTTACACTTTGACGAAATCTTCACAGTCCAGATGGCAGTCGTCATCCTGACATTCTTCTTCGTTGATTTCTTCGATACAGCCGGAACACTTGTTGCGGTCGCAAACCAGGCAGGATTGATTAAAGAAAATAAAGTCCCGCGTGCCGGCCGCGCCTTGATTGCAGATTCGACGGCAACGGTCGCGGGTTCAATTCTCGGAACGTCGACTACGGTCTCTTACATTGAATCAAGTGCGGGTGTCGCAGCAGGCGGTCGTTCAGGAATGACGGCGATCATTACCGGTTTATTCTTCGGACTTGCATTGTTCTTCTCGCCACTCCTCGCAGTTATCACAGCACCGGTAACAGCACCGGCATTAATCATCGTTGGTGTATTGATGGCTTCATCTCTTCTCCAGATTGACTGGAAGAAGTTCGAGTACGCGGTTCCGGCCTTCTTGACGGTCATCATGATGCCGCTTACGTATTCCATTGCAACCGGAATCGCTTTCGGATTCTTGTTCTATCCGATTACGATGATTGCAAAAGGTCGCGCGAAGGAAGTCCATCCGATCATGTACGCGATGTCACTCGGATTCCTTGCTTACTTCATCTGGTTACACTGAGTTTCCTTTTATAGTTAACGTCTTTCTTCTATATAGAAGAAAGGCGTTTTTTTTATGCAGGAGGGAAAGGGAAATAAGAGGAGGTGTTTCCATGATTGAAAAGATTACAGGTCCTGTCTTTGAATACTTGGCGGAGCATAAAGGGTTGATTGGAACGGCGCGGAAGGTGGGGCTGCCGTTAGGGGGGACATTTTTTGTCGGTGGACAACGGACGGAAGAAACCATCGAGACGGTTCGAACCTTAAATCAGGACGGACGAGCAGTCACAGTGGACTGTCTCGGTGAATTCATCGAAACGGAACAAGATGCAATCGGGATTGCTGATGAATGCATCAAAGTCATTCATCGGATTTCGGAAGAAAAGTTGAATGCGCAAGTCTCATTGAAACTGACTTCAGTCGGATTAAGGTTAAATCCGAAAATTGCAGTTGCGCAGATGACACGGATTTTGGAAACAGCAGAAACGTTTGATTTGCGTGTCACGATTAATATGGAAGAAGAAGCCGTATGTGAAAGCATCATTCAAGTTTTTGAACAATTGCATCGTCGTTTTTCAAATGTCGGAATCGCTTTGCAAGCCAATCTATACCGAACGCGTTTTGATCTTGAACGATTGCATTCGACGGTTCGTGTCGTCAAGGGTGCCTATACGGGTCCGGAAGACATTTATATCGAGCGGAAAGAAACGGTGGATGCGACGTATTTACAACTCGTGAAACAAAATCTTTTGCAAGGCTGTTATACGCAAGTCGCGACACATGACGAAGATATGATTCAAGAAGTCATTCGATTCGTCCACCGACAGGGAATTGGATTCGATCAATTTGAATTCCAGATGCTGCAAGGGATGCGGCCGAAGCGGCAACAGGAATTAGCAGCTGAAGGATATCGTGTCGTCATTTATGTCCCTCATGGTGTCGACTGGTATACGTATCTGATGAAACGTTTGGCGGAACGACCGGCCAATATCGGCTTCACGGCAATGAGCATGTTAAGACTCTAAAGGCTTTACAAAGGGTTTTTAAATCCTTTGTAAAGTTTTTTTGAAATAATGCTTGTGTTTGTCGAATTTTGTTGGTATATTAATAAATGTTCCAGCGAGACGCCTTTTATAAACGGTTTGTTGGGGCTGAAAAATCTTTTCTAAAACGTGGTTGACATAATCGAAAGAACCTGTTAATCTATTGAAGTCGCTAACACGACGCGGAAGAAATGACGAACTTTGAAAACTGAACGATGAGGCAAAAAACGTATCTTCGGATACAAACAATGAATGAAGCGCAAGCTTCGTCAACGTGACTTCGGTCACAACAACGAGCAAGTCAAACACTTTATGGAGAGTTTGATCCTGGCTCAGGACGAACGCTGG
>CAACWS010000627.1_pt1 | contig 23647 bp, 23 predicted proteins | sample 2275721 | NCBI WGS metagenome assembly CAACWS01 (sample SAMEA5312468, study PRJEB27640) | indoor metagenome | biome: indoor environment; feature: uncontrolled; material: polymer concrete tiles wood | place: Germany | collected 2014-07-07
TGCTCCGCGACCAGCGGCAAGAGGTTATACCGATCAACATCGGCCAAATTTCTTGCGCCGATTTCAGTCCCCATGTACCAGCCGTTAAACGGGGCGCACGGATAGGAGATACCGCCGATTTCAAGACGCATGTCAGAAATCATCGGGACAGCATACCATTTGACGGTATGGTTTGCGAACAAGTTAAAATCAGGATGTTGAATCGTGACTTCAAGCACCAGTTCATCCGGAATCGGATGCAGACTGACTTGTCCGTCGAGTTCGATCAGTAATGGCAGAAGATCAAAGTCGGTTCCTTGTCCACTCCATCCGAACGACTCACAAAGCGAGGTGAATGCAACCGATGCCGGATCACCAATGATACCGTCCGGGGTGTCGTAACCGGCATAACGGATTAATTGATGGTTCAAGATGCGGACCCGGTCGGGATCAAAAATCGTAATCGTCGAACGGATCCGTCCATCATTGGTTGCATACTCCATATGATGAAACAAGGTGTCGCGGATCGATTCCACAGTCAGGGCATCCCGGGCGTCAATGACGTGAAGTTGCTCCCAAAAGAGGCGCCCGATACAGCGGTTGCTGTTCCGCCAGGCAAGTTTTGCTCCATAAGTCAGTTCTTGAAGCGTTTGAGTATACGTACCTGTCCGCAAAATTTCTTCGCGGACTTCGTGCAGACGATGTGTTTCTTGCGGGTATTGTTCTATATAGTCATGGAAAAAGCTTTCGGCTTCTGTGAGTAAAGTAGACACGGCGTAAATCCTTTCTTCATCCAACACGACGATTGTTCTTGCTTCAGTGTACCGTTTGCTTGAGCGTTGTGCCAAACGATAATCGCTAAACACTTATTTACAAGTTCAAAAGACGTTAAAAGTTTGAAAGTAGTGTCGAAAGGGGGATAGAGGAAAGAACTATTTGAAAGTGAGGAAATTGTTATGTCATTATTAAAACCTGTATTTGCCCGTTTTTTTGGCGAAGCCTTTTTTGATAAATCGGCTCAACTCGCCTATTATCTGATGTTGTCCTTATTCCCCTTTTTGTTATTTGTAGTTGGATTAGTATCCTTTTTACCGTTCACATCAGGAGACGTTCTTGATTTAATCCGTCCGTTCGCTCCGGCGGAAACATATGAATTGATCCGGAAAAACGTCGTCGGGATTTTTGATGACGGGGGATTGAAACTCGCCTCGATCAGTTTCCTGGCAGCCTTTTGGCTCGCTTCGATGTCGGTGCAGTCATTGGTTCGATCATTGAATGATGCGCTGGAAGTAACGCGGAAAGTGCCGTTTTGGAGAGGGTTACTGCAGGACTTCGGTTTTACGGTCGGCATGATGGTTATTTTACCGATGTCGCTTCTCGTTCCGGTTGCTGAAAAGTTAACGCGGCGTTTCATCACGCATTTTGCCATCGTCAATGATGTCGTCACGAACTACTCCTGGATTTGGTTTTTATTCCGTTGGGGACTCGGATCACTGTTCCTGTTGGTCTTCTTCATTCTGTTGTATCGTGTTCTGCCGAGCGTCCGGTTGACAGTCCGTCAAGTCTTGCCGGGTGCGTTGTTTGCGACAATCGCCTGGCAGGCTGTTTCTGAATTCTTCTCGTATTACGCGGAATTCGGCAGTTACGACCGTCTGTATGGACAACTGGCCGGAATTATCGTCCTGATGACGTGGTTCTATTTGTCATCTGTCGTCCTGATGCTCGGTGGATTGATGAACGCCGAACGGATGCGTCAAAAGAAAGAAGCGAAAGTCTTAAAACCTGAAAAAATCAAACAAGAGACTGTCCGTTAAGGGCAGTCTTTTGTTTGACGTTGAATTACTTTTTGATAGAAGAATACACCGATCAAACCGGTCGTAAACAAGGCGAGCAGAAGTAACGAGAGTTGTTCATAGTGCGTAGTTTTTAAGAACACGCTGGCTGCAACGGCGGCATAAAAACTGCCCAGACTCTTTTTGACGAATTGACTGCTGAAGAGATTGAGGAATGATGCGCCAAGCGGCGAGCCGATGAGTGCTCCGATGATTAAAGCAATCCCTAAAGCAAGCGGAGCCTGTGTACCTGACATGAAGTAACTCGTAACGCCGCCGAGTACAATCAACGTAGCTGCCGCAATACTTGTTCCGATTGCTTGCTTAAGCGGGAAACGAACCCATCCCATCAAGAGTGGTGTCAGTAAAAATCCACCGCTGACCCCCATCAAAGACGACAGGATTCCGGCAGCGGCACCGATTGCGACCAGTTTATAAAACGAGGCGTGCGGCACAGATGTCTCCTGAACCACTTTTTTAGCCGGTTTCAAAAACTGAATGGCAAACAACAGGAGCAGGACGATGTAAAGGGTGGAGATGACCGTATCGGCACCGCTGTGCCGTTCCATCCAAAAGACGACAGGCGTAATCGCAGCGGAGCCGATGATACCGGAAACGCCAATCGTGACAGCATCCCGAAGGTGAAAGTTATTTTGACGGAGATGGGCAAAGGTGCCTGTCACCGTCGAACCGAGTGTCAAAAGCAAACTTAAGACGATTGCGGTGCTCGGGGTGTATCCTAATATCAATAAAAGAGGGGTCAGGATGATGCCCCCGCCGATTCCGAAAAAACCGGATAGAATGCCGATTGCGGCTCCGAGTACAAGAAAAAGTAATAAATCCAAGAGTGTTCCTTCTTTCTATAAAGTGATACAGATGACTCTACGGGGAAAGTAATGATTAGGAAAATGAATTATACTGATCGTAACGATTAGAAAAATAAATGAGGTGAATCTATGAATTTTAATGAACTGAAGACCTTTGTCGCGTTGGTCGAAACAAAACATTTTACGAAAACAGCGGACCGCTTATACATTTCACAGCCGACGGTCAGTCTCCATTTAAAACATTTGGAAGAACATTTTGGACAAAGTTTAATTCATCGCCATACCTTTAATAAAACGATTGAAATCTCGGAAGCGGGATGGATTGTGTACCGGCATGCCAAGGAAATTTTGCACCAAGCGATCCGGCTCGAGCAGGAAATGGATGAGTTGGAAGGCATTACACGCGGGACGCTCAGAATCGCGGCCACACATACGATCTACGAAGCGATGTTAGAAGAGATGATTCACGACTTTTTGCTGGTCTATCCGGATGTTTCCGTCGATGCGCGCGTCATGAATCAGGAACAAGTCGAACAGGCCTTGCTCCATTACGAGATTGATTTAGGTATGGTAGAAGGACTGCATCGCTCGCACCAAATCGAAGCCATTCCTTTTGCGACAGATCGACTGCGCATCATCGGTCATCATCATCTGGTTCCGGAACAGGCAACCTGGATTTACCGGGAAGAGGGATCAGCCGCACGTTTAGCACTGGAAACGTGGTTGCAGACACAAGCAATTGTTCCGAAGCGGATAATCACGGTATATTCCAACCGGTTAATTAAACAGTTAATCAAAAATGGAACGGGGATTTCGATTCTTTCGGAACGTTTGGCGGGAAGCCTGCTCGAATCAGAACGGTTTCAGACATATGATGATTCGCAGATTGATCCAAGGATGTTTCAATTCATTACGCTTAAAGGAGAGACAACCCGTCTGTCCCAAAAATGGATCAATCAACACGGTGGATCCGACTAAAAACTTTTTCGTTGACATATACCCCTGTAGGTATTATTGTATGGAATGTAGCCATTAGGTATGACACAGGTCACACGGAAAAAGGAGAGTGTTCTTCGCATGGAAAAAGTGTATGAAGACAAAATCATTCACCGGATGAACCGGATTGAAGGTCAGCTTCACGGTCTTATCCGGATGATGAAAGAAGAAGCGTCCTGTAAAGATGTTGTCACTCAACTCAGTGCGACACGAAGCGCGATTGATCGTGTCATTGGACTTGTCGTCAGTGAAAATCTAATTGAGTGTGTCACGAATGACGAAACCGACGATAACCATGAACAGGCTGTAGCAGAAGCGGTTCAACTATTACTGAAAAGCAGATAAAAAATTTTACAACGATTAATACCCTTAGGGGTAAAATAGATGGAGGAATTTTTCAGATGTCAGAGATTAAAAAAACAACGATTGTATTGTTCAGTGGAGATTACGATAAGGTCATGGCAGCGTATATCATTGCCAACGGAGCAGCCGCTTACGACCACGAAGTGACGGTTTTCCATACATTCTGGGGATTAAACGCGATGCGTAAAGACGAGCCGATTCAACCGAATAAAACACTACTTGAAAAAATGTTCGGTAAATTCATGCCGCGCGGTGCCGACAAAATGCCGCTCTCAAAAATGAACTTCGGTGGTGCCGGTCAGAAGATGATCAAAAACGTCATGAAAAAACACAATGCGATGCCGCTTCCCGATTTAATCGAACTGGCGAAAGAACAGGATGTAAAACTGGTTGCTTGTACGATGACAATGGATCTGCTCGGCTTAAAGCAGGAAGAACTGCATGATGGGATCGAATATGCCGGTGTCGCAGCGTACCTCGCGGATGCTGAAGACGGAAACGTCAACCTGTTCATCTAATTTCGAGGAGGACTGATGCAAGTGGATATCCTGAACATCGTATTTCTAGTGATTGTTGCCTTTCTCGCTTACCGGATGTTTGCACCGACAAAAGGTGTCAACAAACTGTCAGCAACTGAACTGAAACAGCATTTAGGTGACCGTAACCGATTTTATTTGGATGTCCGGACACCGGGTGAGTTCAAAGGAAATCACATTAAAGGATTTAAGAACATTCCGCTTCAAATATTACCGTCTCAACTTGACAAGATTCCGAAAGACAAAGAAGTCATCGTAATCTGTCAAAGCGGAATGCGTAGTAAACAAGCGGTCAAACAATTAAAAAAAGCCGGATACAGCCACGTAACAGAGGTATCAGGCGGAATGAATGTTTGGCGTTAAAAAACACGAGGAGGAATAACAAATGAAACGATTCACAGCAAAAGAAGTACAGGAAAAGCTAGAGAGCGGAGAACAACTTAACATCATTGATATCCGGGAAGTGGACGAAGTCAAAGAAGGAAAAATTCCGGAAGCAATTCATATTCCACTCGGACTCGTTGAATTCAAAATGAATGAACTTGATAAGAAAAAACAATACGTCATGGTCTGCCGTTCAGGTGCCCGTAGTGGCCGTGCAGCCACTTATCTTGAGGGACAGGGATTTGATGTCATCAATATGGATGGCGGTATGATGGCATACGAAGGTAAAACCAACTAAAATTTTTTAATCTCAATTATACCCCTAGAGGTAAAAGGAGCGAATACTTTTGCAGACAATCAAAACAGATATCGTACTCGACGCACGTGGCTTAGCTTGCCCGATGCCGATCGTCCGAACGAAAAAAACGATGAAGACACTGGAACCGGGTCAAGTCGTAGAGGTTCAAGCGACAGATAAAGGATCGACGGCCGATCTCCGGGCCTGGGCAAACAGTACAGGCAACCAATACCTCGGAACGATTGAAGACGGCGATGTTCTGCGTCATTACGTCCGGAAAGCTTCCGGTAATGATCAGGAAGTGCCGGCGTTCGAACAAATCGTCAATAACGAGACGGTCGAAGTTGCTCGTCAGAACGCGGATACGCTTGTTCTCGATGTCCGGGAAACGGCAGAATATGCGTTTGCACATATTCCTAGTGCGGTAAACATTCCGCTGGGTGAACTGGAAGAACGTATCGAAGAACTCGATATGTCTAAAACGATTTATGTGGTCTGCCGAACAGGCAGCCGGAGTGACTTGGCTTGCCAACAACTCGATGCTAAAGGATTCAACGTTCAAAATGTCGTTCCCGGTATGAGTGACTGGGCATTTGATACAGAAAAAAACGTTTAATCCGTAAATTACTGTCAGGAGGAAAGACAAAGATGGCACAAGCAATGACAACAAAAGAAGTGACGCAAAAAATCATTCGCCGCGAAAAAATGTTTATCTTGGACGTCCGTAATGAAGACGCATTCCAGGACTGGAAGATTGAAGGCGAACAGTTTTCCTACTTGAACGTTCCTTATTTTGATTTACTTGATGGTGTCGAAGACATTTTAGACCAACTGCCGACCGATCAAGACGTGCTCGTCGTCTGTGCGAAGGAAGGATCGTCCATTTTTGTCGCGGATTTATTGAAAGAAGCAGGACGGACGGTCTCGTATCTTGCAGGCGGGATGAAAGCCTGGAGCGAACATCTCGAGCCGATTTCACTCGGATCATTAAATGAAACCGGGTCAGATCGTGGAGAAGTCGTTCAGTTCGTCCGGATCGGGAAAGGTTGCCTGTCTTACATGATCATCTCGGAAGGCAAAGCCGTCCTCGTGGATGCCACACGTATGACAGATATCTATCTCGACTATGCAAAAGAACGTCAGCTTGAAATCACACATGTATTTGATACACATCTTCATGCCGATCACATTTCCGGCGGACGTGAGATTGCGGAAAAAACAGGCGCAACATATTGGTTGCCACCAAAAGACGCTACAGACGTCACGTTTGATTATGAAGCGCTCGAAGATGGAAGCCACGTTCAGGTAGGAGATACACAAATTGATGTACGGGCCCTTTATTCCCCGGGACATACAATCGGGTCGACTTCGTTCGTCGTCGATAATCGTTATCTCCTGACGGGCGACATTTTGTTTATTGATTCCATCGGACGTCCTGATTTAGCCGGTCTCGCAGAAGACTGGGTCGGTGACTTAAGAGACTCGCTCTACAACACGTATCGTAAACTATCGAAAGACCTGATTGTTCTGCCTGCCCACTTCATGTTAATCGAAGAATTAAACGAAGACGGCAGCGTCGCAGAAAAACTGGATGTATTACTTGCCAACAATCATGGCTTGAACATCGAAGACGAAGAAACATTCCGGAAAATGGTGACAGAAAACTTGCCGCCGCAACCGAATGCGTACCAGGAAATTCGAGAAACAAACATGGGGAAACAGACACCGGATCTCGAAGCACAACGTGAGATGGAAGTCGGTCCAAACCGATGTGCCGTTCGCTAAACTAAAAAAATCACTTCAGGAGGAATTACAATTATGAAATCAGAACTCGTATTAGATGCAAAAGGACTTGCATGTCCAATGCCAATCGTCAAAACAAAAAAAGCAATCACCGGACTCGAATCCGGTCAAATCCTTGAAGTCCATGCAACGGACAAAGGGGCAAAAAACGATTTACAAGCATGGGCAAAATCAGGTGGCCATGAGCTTGTGAAACACGAAGAAGAGGCCAGCGTCTTAAAATTCTGGATCCAAAAAGGGTAATTCAAGTTACAGGAGGGCTGGAGACAGTCCTTCTTTTTCAAAAGGAGTGAATCGAATGGAAATCGGGTTTATCATTACCATTTTTTTGATTGGATTTGTCGGATCCTATATTTCCGGAATGCTCGGAATCGGCGGTTCAATCATCAAATATCCGATGCTGTTATACATTCCGCCGTTGCTCGGATTCGCTGCCTTTTCGGCCCATGAAGTGGCGGGAATCAGTGCCATTCAAGTCTTTTTTGCGACGATTGGCGGCGTTTGGGCTTACCGGAAAGGCGGTTATCTCAACAAGTCATTAATCGTAAGTATGGGTGGCGCCATTTTAAGCGGAAGTTTCCTCGGTGCCTACGGTTCAAATGTCTTGGCGGAAGATACGATCAATATCGTTTACGGAATACTGGCGTTAACGGCAGCGGTCATGATGTTCGTACCGAAAAAAGGACTGGATGATATTCCGCTTGATCAGGTCCGGTTCAACAAAACAATTGCAGCGAGTAGCGCGTTCATCGTCGGAGTCGGGGCAGGAATCGTCGGTGCGGCAGGAGCATTCTTACTTGTTCCGATTATGCTCGTCGTTTTAAAAATCCCGACCCGGATGACGATTGCTTCGTCGCTCGCGATTACCTTTATTTCGTCAATCGGCGCAACGGTCGGAAAGATTACGACAGGGCAGGTCGACTGGGGACCGGCTGCCATCATGGTCGTCGCCAGTCTGATTGCGGCACCGCTCGGCGCAATCGCCGGAAAAAAGATGAATACAAAAGTCCTGCAAATCATTTTGGCTGTCCTGATTTTAGCGACAGCCGTCAAAATCTGGCTCGATATTTTATGAAAGAGTACAAAAAAGCGATACTTTGCTTGTACATCAGCAAAGTATCGCTTTTTTTGATGAAGCTACAAACGGCTTTTTTCAATGACATCAACAAGTTGCCGTTCGACATCGAGTGCGACTTGTTTTAACTCGTCTTCTTCGACCAGACCAATCAGTGCCGTTGGACGCGGCATTCCGATTTTCGTCTGTCCATTTTCCGTATAAACAGCGAGCTTACACGGTAAAAAGTAGCCGGCCCGACGTTCCGCCGACAAGACACGATGGGCTTCCTTTGGATTACAGACTTCGAGGATATGGTATCGGTCTTCAAACGGTAACTCTTTTTCAGCAAATTTTTTCGCCAAATCAAACTCCCATAAGACGCCAAAGGAAACCTCGGCAAGTGCTGTTTTGAGACGTTCGATTGTTTTCTCCGTTGAATGATTCGAGTTGACTGTGTAGTCAAACATGAATACCCCTCCCGGTTTTTTTGATGTCTTAAATTTATTTCCCTCTTTTGACAGGATGAATCGTCTTTTTTGAATGTGCCGAATGAGAGCAGACCGGGCGACAAACTGTGGGAAATCAAGGTACATTAGAAAAAAGACATCCGTCAGACAATGGACGACGTAAGCTTAAAAAAGGAGGCGGAGGGGGATGAAGAAACGAATGTTGACGATTTTATCGGTCGTAGCATTGATTGCAATCATGATTGGCGGCTACTTTGTCTTTCAGCAACAACAGGCAAAATCGAGTGGGAGCAAAGAACTGACCTATGCCATAGAAGAAACGGCGATTCTCGCAGGCGGTTGTTTCTGGTGCATGGAGCCGCCGTTTGAAGAGTTAAAAGGGGTCAAATCCGTAATTTCCGGTTATACCGGTGGAGATGTGAAAAATCCGACGTATAATCAAGTATCGGCGGAAACAACCGGACACCGGGAAGCCGTTTTGATTACATTTGATCCGGCTGTTATTTCCTATAAACAGTTACTTGATGTCTACTGGCGCCAAATCGATCCGACCGATCCGAACGGTCAATTCGTCGATCAAGGCGAATCATATACGACGGCAATCTTCTATACAAATGCGGAACAAAAGCAGATTGCGGAACAGTCGAAGAACGAATTAGCCGAGAGCGGAATTTTTGATGAAAAAATTGTCACACCGTTGATTGAAGCGGGTCCGTTTTATGAGGCAGAAGCGTATCATCAAGACTATTACTTGAAGAGCGAAAAGAAATATAAATTTTACCGGGCTGCATCCGGACGTGATGAGTTCATCAATCGATATTGGAAAGATCAACCAAAACTGGACTTACCGAAGTATTCAAAATTGACCGATGAACAAATCAAAGCGAAGTTGACGGATATCCAATATAAAGTCACTCAGGAAGACGGGACAGAACCGGCTTTTGATAATCCGTATCATGATTTAAAAGCGGACGGGATTTATGTGGATCTGATTTCCGGTGAACCGCTGTTTTCTTCTAATGATAAATTTGATTCGAAAACCGGCTGGCCGAGCTTCATTCGACCGTTAGAAAAAGGAAATATCATTGAAAAAAGTGACTTTGCATTAGGGATGAAGCGGATGGAGGTCAGAAGCCGGCACGGAAATGCGCATCTTGGACATGTCTTTAACGATGGTCCTGAACCGACTGGTTTACGTTATTGTATGAATTCAGCTGCTTTACGGTTTGTGCCGAAAGCCGACCTCGAAAAAGAAGGTTACGGTCAGTATGCTTCCGAATTTAAATAATCAGCTAAAAAGGGATTTTTCACTTTCGTGAAAAGTCCCTTTTCTTTCGAAAATGTAAGGTGACCGCATTAAAAATAACTATCCATTTTATCCAAATATTGTTTATACTAGACACAATGTAAGATCATATCTTGAGGAGGAACATTGTGAAAAAGTTAACGATTTGGCTCATGCTGAGCTGTTTGATTCTGACGCTCGGAATCGGACCATCAGCTGTTAAAACAGCAGCGGCAAATGAATTGTCGGAAGCTGTCTTATTAAAGGCAGGACAGGAAACGCTTCTGGAAACAGGAACGAATAAAACGAATACATATTGGTATAAGGTCGATCATCAAGCCGGGATTGAAAAAACGGCGACACATTTTGAATTATCGATTGATACGGATCAGCCGATCGAAGTAACGGCTTACCCTAGTCAAGAGATGGCATCAAAAGATGAGACATTTGACCGTTACCGCGGATATGCAGAACCAAACGATAAGGACGTCACAAAAATCGCTGTTCCGTATGCATGGGACGGACCATATTACGTCAAAGTCGATTATTATCCGGAAATCGAAGAAGATAAGACGGTCAAGCCAGCAAATGTCAACTTGACGTACAATAATGTCAAATTGGCTGTCGAATATGAGCCAATCAGCGATATCAGCTGTATGGCGGAAGAAGCACTGAAACAAACATCGGACGAAAAACCGATGCTTGCCTTGATGCATGCGATTCAAAAACAAGTGTTGAGCCAGTCGGAACAAGGACGCAGTTTAACGTCGTTGTACTACAAGGCATCACCATACGTCGTCAAAACCTTGTTGTTCAACAAAGACAAACGGACAAAAGCATATGAAGATTTAAAATCACTGAAGCCGGCCATGTCTGCTCTTGTCAACGGTACATCATACACATTGACGAAAACCGATCAAGCAGCGGTCAACCGTTTATACGCGTTGACTCGTGACGCATCACCGGAAGTCATCGCAACGGAAATCAATCAAGTCGCGAAAACGGCGAACATTGAAACAATTGGTGGATCCAATTTGACGGATGCCTTCAAACCATTTGGTATTCAAGTGAAATCAGAAGCTAAAACACGGTTCATCGTTAAGCTGAAACCGGGTCATACAGAGCGGACGATGAAAATCGCCGGTACACAGGCAACAGACGTTGAGAAGTTATCGCTTGGTAAAACAGGTCAGTTTGTCATCGTCACGGAAGATCCGACGGTTAAAAATCAGTCGGCAGCAGTCCTGAAACAATCGTTGAAAAAATCAAGTGCTGTTGAGTATGTCGAAGAAGTTCAGACATACCGAGCAACTGGTGACATCAACTATGACTACCAATGGTCGCTCAACCAAAAATCGAGCGTCGAACAGTTCCCGGATGCGGGAATCGGATTCGAAAAATTCCTGAAAAACAATGCAGGTCAAAAGTTGAAACCAGTCACGATTGCAGTTATTGATACAGGGGTGGATTACCGCCTGAAGGATTTACAAGGGAAAGTTGATATTGCCCAGGAAAAGAACTACGTCGATGTGAACGGGAACGGAAATGCACTCGACGATAACGGTCACGGAACACACGTCTCAGGTGTGATTGCAGCAGCCCTTGAAAATGATTACGGCATTCGCGGCATCCATCAATCGGCGAAAATTCTTCCCGTTAAGGTTTTGAACGCCAACGGTGAAGGGGAAACGGATGCGATCGCACTCGGAATTAAATATGCAGTTGATCACGGGGCAAAAATCATCAATATGAGTCTTGGCGGCGGTGAAAGCCGGACGATGGCATATATGATGAAATATGCGGCAGATCGCGGTGTAACGGTCGTCGCAGCGTCAGGTAACGAATACGATATGTCCGTTGGTTTCCCGGCCAGTTCAGAATACGCCATTTCTGTCGGAGCGACAAATCCGCTCGGTATGGTTGCTGATTATTCGAACTACGGCATCGGACTCGATGTTGTCGCACCAGGTTCAAAAATTGCAAGTCTTGTTCCGGACGGTAATACCGTTTATATGGACGGAACAAGCATGGCGTCACCGCACGTCGCAGCCGTTGCCGGAATTCTTGCGTCACTCGATTCAAAATTGACGCCAAAACAAATCGAGACAATCTTACGGACAAGTGCTGAACCGCTTGCCTTTGAGAATCCGAACGATTGGTACGATGATGAAGACGAAGATATGGAAGATGAGTATCCACCAGGATATGAAAAAGAAATGACACCGGACTTCCCGGCATTCGTCAGCCCGGTATCGGGATATGGAAAAGTCAACATCACACGTGCGATCTCGCAATTGCACCTAAACGGAAAAGTGAACCCGGTCTATGACAACCAGCTTGTTGTCAGCGGACAAGTTAAAACGGGTACAAAAGTTGAAGTTTGGTCGACGAAAAAGTTGACGGATACAAAAGACACGGCAAAAATGTTGGCAAAAACAACAGCAACAGCCGGTAAATACAGTGTGGCGATTCCCCGTCAGGAAAAAACATCTGTCTTGACGATTCGTTATGCGAACGGTCTTGACGTGACATCGGAACGGACGGAAGTTTTGCCAGGGAAAGCGCCGGCTGCACCGAAAGTCAACCGTGTGTTGGCCGGAGCAACGAAAGTAACCGGTACAGCCATCATCAATGGTAAAATTACAATTAAAGATTCAAAAAAGAAAGTAATCGGAAAAGCCGTTGTCGACAGTAAAGGGAAATTCACGGTCAAAGTCGCGAAATTAGCCCCTAATGCCCGTCTTGCGATCACGGTAAAAGATATTGCCAACCGTTCGAGCAAAGCGACCGTCATTACGGTTCTTGCTCCGCCAGCTGCACCGAAAGTAAAGCCGGTGACAGCCGGTCAAACGAAAGTAACCGGTACAGGTGAGAAAAAAACGCATGTGTATATCCAAAATGCGAAGAAAAAAGTCATCGCCAAAGGAACCGTTACTTCTAAAGGAACGTTTTCTGTGAAGATTAACAAACAAAAAGTAGGAGCAAAGCTGTATGTTTATCTCAAAAATGACTTGAAACAAACGAGTACGAAGACAACAGTTGTCGTCAAAAAAGCGAAGAAATAAGTCTTAAAAGCACCCTTTTTCGGGTAAAACGAAAAAGGGTGCTTTTTTTTGATGGGTTACCTTATTTTTAAAGTATTTTTTTTGAAAATATGTTACTTTTAATTGATTAAACTATTTTTTAAAAAGCATCATTCAAAGCGAATGATGAGGAGGATATTTCATGATTAATTGGATTCGGAGACGAATCGGACGTCAACTACTGGCAGTGTTTTATGTAGTCCTATTTTTGGTTTCGATTACTTCCTTTTTTGTCTATGATTATATGGAAGAACGAATTGAATCCTCTCGCTCTGATCTCGAAGTCATCAGCGAACAAAACCAACGTGCGGATACATTATGGGATAACTGGCAAACCGTCCAGTTTGGGCTGCGCGGCTTCGTTATCTTTGGTAACCAGGAACGCTTTGATGAAATTCAAGAGTTACGTACGGAAATCAAAAGCGAAACGGACTGGTTTATGCGTAAAGCCAAAACGGATGAAGAAGAAGAATTTGCCGCCCAAATGACGAATCTATATGATTTGTATTATGGAGCTTTGTTTCCATTAACCCAGTCGTATGTGAATGAAAAAAAGGCGAATCAAATCAATGAAGACTTTTTACAAGGGGACAGCTTATTTTCTTTGCCAATTGCTAAACGATTAGTCGAGCAAGGTCAATTAAAGCCAACAGCTGACGGCTCGCTTGATGTTACGCCTGACATTGAAAAAGCATCTTCGGCATTAGAGGAATACCGTGATAACTTGCAACAACAACAGGACGATGCTGTCATGAATTTGCGGAGTGAAGTCACTAAAACCCAATGGATTTGGATCTCGAGTATCTTTGTCCTGATTATCTTTATATTACTGTTTGTTCATCCGTTCCTGAAACGAATGACGAAACAGTTATTACGCCTGATTGAGGACAATCGAAAGCTGTCACGAAACGAGCCGATTGAGATGGATGTCATGGAGCGGCGGACAGATGAGATTGGCATGTTGCGCTCATCCTTTAATCAGATGGCTGTGACGACCAATCTACACAAAGAAGAGATGCAGAATAAAAACGAAGAGTTACAGGCACAGAGTGAAGAATTACTGGCCCAACAAGAAGAATTACAATCGCAACAAGAAGAACTCGAAGAGGCATATCAGGCGACGAAACAAAACGAAGAGAAGCTGAAGATGCGCAGCGAATTAACGGAAGCACTCGCTGTCCGGGAAACGGTCGAATCGTACCCGGCGATTGTTCAAAAAATGTTGGATATTACGTCTTCCGAGTATGGCGCTTTATTATTGTATGACAATGGCGTTTACATCGGTGCGACGACGAACGGCATGAAGATACAACAGATTCAATCCTTACTGGATGATGAGAATTCCTTATTGAACCGGATGCGGTTAGGGACGAAAGTCGTTCAGTCGGAAAAGCGGGTCTCACGAACGGACGATACACCGTACAGCTTTAGTACACATGAAGTCGCCTTGCCGATTTACGATCCATCAACAAACCAATTGATGGCTGCTGTCTATATGGTTCGATACCAATCACCGTATCAGTCTCAGCATCTAGCGGACATGCGTGATTTTTCTCAGCAGATGACTTTATCCTTATTACGGACGCGTTCGTATGACGAGATGAAACAGGAAAAACAAAAAACCGAGCAGGTCCTCGACTCAATCCGGGAAGCGATTATCTATCTGGAAGACGGAAATGATGAATTATATGTCAATCGTCCGTTGTTCGAACTGATACCAGAATTGCAAACCGAATTTACGACGGACCGGACTTTATCGTCGGCCAGTTATGTGATTGAAGTGATGCGTAATATCGTCGATGATGTCGAACGATTTAACGATTACTTAGACTTGATACGTTCTGGAGAAGTTTCTCCGGATAAAGTTCAATTTGATGTCCGTGGTAATTCGGCACATCTTGAAGTATATGCAGAACGAATCGATATTGAAGGTGGCTGGAAAGGGGTCATCCTCGTCATCCGTGATATTACCCGGGAAACAGAAGCGGATCGTCTGAAGACAGAACTCGTTTCGACGGTGTCTCACGAATTGCGGACTCCCTTGTCTTCGATTTACGGATTCACGGAATTGATGCTCAATCGAGAGATTGATGCGATAAAACAACAGAAATATTTGTCGACGATTCATAATGAAACGGAACGGCTGTCGAATTTGGTGACCGATTTCCTCGATGTTCAACGGATGCAATCCGGTGGACAACGTTACCAAATGGCTCACCTTGATTTGTATTCGATCGTCGATCAAGTAATTGGTGTCTATAAGGCGTCAAACGGACTTCACGATATTCAACTTCACGTGTTGAGTGTAGAACGACCAGCGATTATTGGAGACGAAACACGGATTAAGCAGTTGCTGAACAATTTAGTCAACAACGCCATCAAGTATTCACCGGACGGTGGACAGGTTGACATTACAGTCAGCGCGGATCAAGAAAATGCGACGATTCAGATTACCGATCACGGTATCGGGATTCCACAATATGCCTTTGCCCATCTGTTTGATAAATTTTATCGTGTGGATAATTCAGATACACGACGAATCGGGGGTACGGGACTTGGTCTTTCGATTTGTAAGGAAATCGTCAAAGAACATGACGGTGTGATTCATGTCGAATCGACTGTCGGAAAGGGAAGCACCTTTACGGTCGCCCTGCCGTTGCACGCATTGGAAAATGTCTAATCCAAACAGGTATCGGATTGCTTCGGCAACCGGTACCTGTTTTTGTTTTACAATAATTTTTCAATCGCTGAGAAAAAACACAAGACGTTCAGTGAATATTTAAATATAATGAAAAGATAGTTAAAAAACAGAAAGATTTGCCGATAAACATATAGGACAAACGAACTAGGACAAAAGAAAGGGCGTGGACGATGCATAAACTAATCTATACCATCATCGGCGGATGGGTGATGTCTCATTTGTTATGGTTAGGAATCGTCGGTACATCATCGGACCTTTCGAGAACAGGAAACAGCCTGTTCATGATTCTAGGCGCTGTCCTTTCGACGATCATGTTGGTATTAGCGGCGCGGCGTCATCCGAATCGTCCATTTACGCAACGTCTATTTTTACTGCTCTTATTCGGAAATATGTCGCTGGCGATTGGCGAAACGTTAGAATTGATCGTGTCCCAACAGCACTTGGAACGTTCCGAAATATTTGATGGAATTGATTTAATATTCAGTCTGCAAATCGGATTTTATTTGCTGGCTTTTTGTTATTTTTTAATCAGTCGCCGTTCAGAAGTGAATTTACGATTTTTCCTATTTGATGAACTCATCATTTTGATTGTGACAGGAGCGATTTCCTGGCATTATCTCGTCACGCCGTATTTGGAACAGGCGGAACTGTTCAGCATGGAAACACTGTTATTACTCCGTTATCCATTAGGAGATCTGCTGTTACTGGGTGGGATGTTAATCCTGTTCTTTGGTGTCATGAAACGTGGAAACAGTATCCCGCTTCTGATGATATTGATTGGTTTTCATCTGCAATTAATTGCGGATTTATTATACGTCATTTTGGATCGAACCAATTTTCCGATTTCTTTGATGTGGCTGGATCCGATTTGGATTGCGACCGTCTTATTAATTGGCGGGGCGGGACTGATATTCGACGTTGGTGAACAGCCGATCGGATTTAACGTCAACCGGCGGATTCTAGACGGGATTCGTCTCGTGACACCGTATGTCTTCCTGTTGATTTTGTTTGTGACAATGGCACGTCAAGCCGTCAGTTGGAATGGTTTGACGATTGGTTTAATGATTGCCATTCCTTTATTGATTTCAAGGCAGGTTCGGATCGTGATGGACAATCAACGGTTGCGGGAAAATCTTGAGGCGAAAGTCGAGGAGCGGACGGCAGCACTCGAACAGGCATTGGAAGAGATGGAGCATATGGCCTATCATGACGCACTGACGAATTTACCGAACCGGTATTTGTTTGCCCGCTTGTTCAAAGAGGAACTTCGCCGGGCGGAAATTCATCAACGATTTGTCGGTCTGTTTTTCATCGATATTGATCATTTTAAGCAAGTGAACGATACATACGGCCATCAAATTGGAGATCAGTTGATCATTGATATCGCCAACCGTCTTGAAAAAAAATTGCCGCATAATACGGTCATCTCCCGACAAGGCGGGGATGAGTTTGTTTTACTGTTATTTGATGTCAAAGACGAATCGGACATCGAAGCATGTGGCCGACAGCTGGTTCAGTTATTCGAACGGCCGTTCATTCTGAAAGACACGCCTGTCTTCATGACGGCAAGTATTGGCGGCGCTGTTTATCCGACGCATGCGACCTCCCGGACAGCTTTGATCGAACAGGCGGATGTCGCGATGTATGAAGCGAAGCGGCGCGGGAAAAATCAATTTCATGTGGAAGTCTGAATCAAGCAAAGAGTCCCTGACAACTGTCGGGGACTTTTTTTGACTCATTTCATCTTACTCAGTAATTTCTCCAAAGCGGTCGGATTAGTCACCTGCTCATTGCAATGGTCACTGTCGATACAAATATAATTTCCGATTGCCCGGTATTGATCAGCTGATTGATTCGTCCGGGCGGAGACAAGGGTGACATCACTATATTGATTGCAGATTGTACAGATGCCTTTTTGAATCGTCGGAAGATACGTGCCTTCGATTCCAATCCATTCTCCTTTTAAAGGATAGACAAAAAATTTCTTTTTATTCCCGGTGTCGTTCCAACTTAAATAGGTCGTCTTAAGAAAATCGATTGAGTGAAGGGGCGGATGCCGTAACTTTTTCGTTTTTCGAAACAGTTGCTGCAGTTGCTGTTCGGTAATCGACGGGAAAGATTGGACGAACGGTTGGATATCCTCGAGGTACCGGGCGGAATCCGTCTCGGTTTGAACGGTTCGAACCGCCATCAATAACGCCTCCTGTTCGGCAGTCAAAACCGGAAGCAAATCAAAGATTTTTTTAGAGGCACTGTAAATGACGGCGTCCCGGACGTCGGGATCATGGACGGTACCCAATTGCTGAATCATCGCATCGACCTGACCACGGATGAAATTGTACTGAAATGGTTGAATGAAAGGTTCCATAAGATATCGCTCCCTTTGTAATTCTTTATTCACGAAATCGGTTTCGGTGAAACGGTATTTTTTTGTTTTCTTCATGTAACACCCGGGAAATAAATACCTGAGGAGGTGTACAGGAATGCAATCATTGACCGGACTTCGCCTGTTAAATTTAATCAGCTTTTTATTTGTCCTTTTAGCACGTGTCGTCTGGTATGAACCGCCGACGGGAGAGCCTCTTGCCATCGTGCCGGCATCGTTTACGGATGCGGTGTTTGGTGTTGTCTATACGACTTTGCTGATTTGGTGTATCCGGCCTGTCCAAGCGTACCCGGCTGACCGGACATTAATTTTTGATATCAGCGGCTGGTTTATATTGACGATGCTCGGATACGGAGCGAGTAGTATCGTCGGTCCTCCATGGGAACTTGTATTGACAACGATTTCGTTTATCAGTTTATGTATCATCTATATGAAAGTACAACATCATCCGAACCGTTCCCCGTGGATGCGTTCTCCTTTTTCCGTTTTTCTTGCCTGGTCGAGTATCCAGATATTAATTTTACCATTTCGTATTCTGCGTGATTTCCGGTTTGAAGATTTGTTTGGGCTGACGACATCCGAGTGGGTGACCGTCATGTTAATTTTATTTGCCTGCGGCATCGTATTTTTTATTTTCGTGCATACTGACTGGGTATTTGGTCTTGTCATGATTTGGTATTATGTCGGTCTGTTCTTTAATGGACGTTTAACGGACTTTCAACAAGGCGTGACAGTCCTGAGCGTCATAGCAGTCCTGGTGGCGGTAGTTCTTGTCTTTCGGAAACGGGACCGGTTGTTTGCGCAAGAAAAAAGACCGGTTTCTTAAGAAAGCGGCAGTTGGTGTCATTGCTTTTGGTTTTTTTGGGTATATCCCTTATAGAAGTATAAAAGGGGGAAATGACCAATGGGGAAAAAGCAGTTGATCGGAACATATGATAATGAGACGGATTTGATTCGTCAGATTGAAGACTTACACTTTGCCGGATATCTGGAAGAAGACTTATACATCGTCCTGCAAGATAAAACCGATATGGCGATGTTACGCGGCCAATCGGCAGCACAGCTTGTTTCAGGGAAACGGACGTTATTCGAACGATTTACTGGAAAGCCGGTAACGGAAGAAGAAACCCGTGAAGCCTTCCAATCGTTAGGGCTGCCGGAAGGCGACATGGAACGACATGTGACAAGCGTCAAACACGGGGCTTATGTTCTGTTGGCGGATGAAGAAGGGGCAAGACGTCCTAAACCAGAACCCCAAAGTATTTTAGAGAGTGAACCGGAAGGCATTGAGGCTGAGCGGAAGCTTGACCATGAAAACCGGGCACTTGAGAACGAAAACGACCGGATGTTGTAACCGTGTGCCAGAGTGGAAAGGGTGAACGACGATGGATAGCCATTATCACACGATTTTAGTAGCAGTCGACGGCTCCAAAACAGCAGACTTAGCTTTTGAAAAAGCCGTTCAGTTCGCGAAACTCGATCAAGCAAAACTCGTCATCACACATGTCATCGATATTCAAACCTTTGCGAATGTCCGTGCGAACCAGCGCTTCATCGATCAAAATGTCACGGAGTACGCCCAGGAACTCCTTGATAAATATCAAAAACGGGCGGTCGAGGAAGGCGTAGCGGAAGTTGAACTGGTCATCGAAAGCGGATCACCGAAAACATTAATCCCGAAAGTCATCGCACCGCGTGTCGGGGCAGGGCTGATTGTCTGTGGCGCTGTCGGAATGAATGCAATGGAACGAATCATGATCGGGAGTGTCTCTGAAAACATTACCCGTTATGCGAAGTGTGATATCTATATCGTTCGCCCGAAAACACTCAAGTGAATACCACACAAACAGGCTGTTTCGATGAAGAATCGAAGCAGCCTGTTTGATGTTCAGTGATGTTTTTAAGTTAATAAATAATAAAAAATGCCTAAGATGATCAAAATGACCGGCAACAAGACTAGATACATCCAGGACATGTTTTTGGCTGTCTGGCTGTTGCTGTACGTTTCTTCGTTTCGACTCTGTCCGACCATTACTGTAAAAATAAGTCCAAGTACACAGATTACTAAAGCAATCCAAAATAAGACGGTCATGTTTAGCCCTCCTTCAGTAAGATAAATCCTCTCTCCCATCATAACGAAAATTGGATTTACATGTCAGGATAATTGTGACAGTTTGGAGTTGACGCCATCTGGTTTAGGGGCTAAACTACTGATATGAGTTTAGGGGGTAAACTAATCATGAAAGAAAATCTGCGGGAAGCCGTTCAATTATTTGAAGAGGTGATGATTCACGGGACAGAACGTGTCCTGAAATCAGTTGATTCACCGGTTTGGCGTCTCTATTCACCAGAACAACTCCATTTGCTGAAGCTGGTCGATAAATATGGACCGATTGCTTCCGGGCGGATTGCCGTCATTCAAGGAGTTCATAAAAGTGCGATTTCCAATCGTCTGAAAAAGTTAAATGAACACGGCCTGGTCGAAGTCGAACGTTCGGAAGATGATCACCGGACAAAACGGATTATTTTGACGGAAGCCGGGAAAGAAGTCGTCGAAGCGTCGGACCAAGCGATTTACAGTTATTTGGAACAATTGATTGATGGCAAGGTCGACGATGATGAGATCAAACAGTTCATCGAGACGTTCCGGAAAGTCAAAGCTATTTTAAAGATTGAAGATTAATTCAGAAAAACAGACACAGAAGAGGTGGAACGGGAATGCGACAAATCGTCAAATGGCGTTGGCCGATCGTAATCGTCTTGTTGCTTGCGACAGTCGGATTATTTTTAGCGGCACCAAACTTATCGAAACAAGCAGAAGATGCGGGTGCCATTCAGCTCGCGAGTGATACGGATTCACAACGGGCAGCGGATATTTTAAAAGCAGCCGGTGCAAGTGAAGAAACGATTTCGCTGGTCATTCCGCTAAAGGAAGCCGTCACGAAAGAAGACCGGATGGAAATCGGTCAAATCGTTAAAGATTTAGAGAAACTGGATAAACCGGTGACTGGAGTCCTGAATCCGTTTGAGAGTAAGGAAACGGAAGGACAACTGATTTCAAAAGACAAAAAAACAGTCCTCGTTCCGATTACCGTTGATGGTTCACAGGAAGAAATCACGGCACTCGCTGAAGATATCCGAAGTGATCTCTTACCGGATGACCGGACGATCTATCTGACGGGTGAATCACTCATCAATGCCGATGTGAACAAAAGCTCACAAGAAGGGTTAAAACGAACGGAATTAATCACAGTCGGTCTGATTTTTGGACTGTTGTTAATTGTTTTCCGTTCGATTGTCACACCATTCGTTCCATTATTTGCGGTGGGTGTCACGTATTTAATGAGTCAATCATTTGTCGCCTTTTTCGTTGATTGGTTCGGATTCCCCGTCTCGAACTTCACGCAGATTTTCCTTGTGGCGATTCTCTTTGGGATCGGGACGGATTACTGTATCCTGCTTCTGAGCCGGTACAAAGAAGAGTTGACTGCCGGACATGATGTCGAGACAGCCATCGTCAACACCTATAAAACAGCGGGACGGACTCTTCTCATCAGTGGTCTTGCCGTCCTCGTCGGCTTCTCGGCAATCGGGTTCGCTGATTTCCCGATCTTTAAATCGTCGGTCGCCGTTGCGGTCGGAATCGCAGTCTTGTTACTGGTTCTCTTTACACTGGTTCCGTTTTTCATGGCGACGTTAAAAGAGAAATTGTTCTGGCCGTCAAAAAATGCGGCGAGTCATCAAGACAGTCGTTTGTGGGCCCGGTACGGTGGATTATCGATTCGTCGTCCATTGCTTGCGATGGCAATCGTCGCTGTGGTGACGATCCCGACCCTGTTCACGTATGATGACGATCTATCGTTCAACACCGTCGATGAGATTGGTGCAAAATATGAAACGGTCAAAGGATTAAATGCCATTTCAGACGGCTTTGGTGCGGGTGAGTCGTTGCCGGTCAATATTATCCTGAAGGACGACCAAAACATCGTGACTGAAAAAACGGTTCCTTATGCAGAACAGTTGAGCCGCGAACTGGTCAAACTGGATGGCGTCAAAGCTGTCCGGTCCATCTCACGTCCGACGGGTGATGTCATTGACGATTTATATGTCGATCAACAACTGAAACAAGTTGCATCTGGTCTGACGGATGCAAAAGATGGACTCGGTGAAGTCGGTCAGGGTCTTCAGACTGTAGAAGGCAACTTACAGACTATCAGTGGTCAGCTTCCGGCCGGAGATCAAGCGTCGGCAGGAGCAGCACAGCTGCAGCAGGCCGCAGACGGTCTCGGTCAAATCAATCAACAGTTAACGCTTGTTGGTCAAGGGTTACAATCTGCGGAAAACATTCCGCAAACTGTCGGGACATTGACAGCGTTATCCGGTCAATTGACCCAAATTCAAACGGGGATCGCACAAGCGGCAACCGGGATTGAAACACAAGGTGCACAAGCCGGTCAACTCGGTACCGGATTAACCCAACTGGCGGATGGTGTCGGATCTGCCAATGCAGGGCTTGGTAAAATCGAAGACGGATTAACGGAAGCTGCCGATTTCCTGAAAGAGATGGGGAACGCCAAAACGATTCGCGGTACCGGGATGTTCATTCCAAAAGATACCTTAGTGAGTAAAGACTTCGAACCTGTCATTGACCGTTATACGATTGATGATCAAACCGGTCTGAAATTCGAAGTCATCCTGAATGATGATCCGTATTCACCGGAAGCGATCGAAACGGTCGCTGCCATCAAGAAAACGACAGCGAGCACACTGAAAGATACACCGCTTGAACAGGCACAAGTTGCTTACGGCGGTATCTCAAGCATCAACAGTGATTTAAATGATACGTCAAAAGCCGATTTCTCACGGACGGTCGTCATCATGATCATCAGTTTGTTCATCGTCCTTGCGATCATGTTCCGTTCATTGATCATGCCGCTGTTTATGATCGGTTCGCTCCTGTTGACGTACTATACGTCGGTATCGATTGCTGAACTGATCTTCGTCAACGGTCTTGGTTATGACGGCATCAGCTGGGCCGTTCCGTTCTTCGGATTCGTTATGCTCGTCGCTCTTGGTATCGATTACTCGATCTTCCTGCTCGACCGGTTCCGCGAAGAAACGATCAATGGACTCGAGACGAATGAAGCGATGTATGTTTCGATGAAGAAAATGGGATCTGTCATCATCACGGCTGCCATCATCCTTGCCGGAACGTTTGGTGCGATGATGCCGTCGGGTGTCCTGAGTCTGGTTCAGATTGCAACAATCGTTATCACGGGTCTGCTCCTGTACGGATTGATTGTCTTACCGCTCCTGATTCCAGCGATCACGGTATCGTTCGGACCGGGTGTCTGGTGGCCGTTCCGTCAAAAGCAAAATAAGAAGTAAGTCGATTCGACTGGTCCATTCGGAAATCATCCGGATGGACTTTTTCGTTATACTACAAACAGGAGGCGATGAAAATGCAACAGTTTAAACAATTAACGGACCGGATCTGGTATCAAACGCCGGTCAGTGAAACGGATCGGCCGATCGTTGCCGTCATTACGGGAGACGACCGGAGTATTGTAATTGATGCCGGAAACTCAAGTCAGCACGCGACACTCTTTTTAGAGGAGATGAAGAATCAAGGGCTCGGACGTCCGGATCT
>CAACWS010000249.1_pt1 | contig 19701 bp, 19 predicted proteins | sample 2275721 | NCBI WGS metagenome assembly CAACWS01 (sample SAMEA5312468, study PRJEB27640) | indoor metagenome | biome: indoor environment; feature: uncontrolled; material: polymer concrete tiles wood | place: Germany | collected 2014-07-07
ATTCCACCTGTATCAATCAAATGAAAATGACGATTCAGCCATTCTCCAGTTCCGTATATACGGTCGCGGGTAACGCCTGGCTTGTCTTCTACGATCGAAACCCGATCTCCAATCACCCGGTTAAAAATCGTCGACTTTCCGATATTTGGGCGACCTACGATCGCCACTACTGGAATTGCCATCCCAACACCTTCTTTCTCTTCTCTCGCTTCATAGCCGTTCTATTGTACCAAATGAAGCGGTTTTATACCATATCTATCGGAACATAAAAAAAGTGAACACGTTTCGTGTTCACTTTTACTACGTTATTCTTTTGAATCCGATTCTTTCTCAGCAAGATCAGCAACTGAAAATCCTTCGTTTTGATCCGTATACTGAGAATAGTCATCTTCCGACGATTCTTCCTGCTCCAGCACACGTGTTGACAAGGAAATCTTATGCTCCGCAAGATGCACTTCAAGAACTTTTGCTTCAATTTCCTGACCTTCTTCAAGCACTTCTGACGGCGACCCGATGTGACGGTTCGCGATTTGCGAAATGTGAAGCAGTCCTTCCACCTGTGGCGCTAGTTCAACAAACGCACCGAATTGGACGATTCGACGGACACGTCCTTTGACGATATCTCCCGCTTCGATTTTACCTTCCATCTGTTGCCATGGACCCGGCTGCGTTTCTTTGATCGAAAGTTTTACTTTTTCCGTATCGCGGTCGACACCAAGTACTTTCACTTCGACTTGTTGTCCTTCCGTGACGATATCAGACGGCCGTTCCACACGATGATGTGCCATTTCAGAAATGTGGACTAAACCATCCACACCGCCAATATCAACGAACGCACCGAAATCCGTTAAGCGTTGAACCGTTCCTTCTAAAATCTGGCCCACTTCGAGCTGCTCGAGGGTTTCTTTTTTCTTCGCATTCAGTTCGCCTTCGACAACGGCTTTATGCGAGAGAATGACACGATTTTTTTCTTGATCCAGTTCGACGACTTTAACAGCAATCGTTCGACCAATATAATCCGAAAAGTCTTCCACGTAATGTCGTTCTACAAGAGAAGCCGGAATGAATCCACGAACACCGATATCGACGACAAGTCCGCCTTTGACGATATCTTTTACAACAACATCAAAAATTTCACCTGATGCGTATTTCGCTTCGACTTTTTCCCATGCCTGCAAGGCATCCACTTCACGTTTGGAAACAACTACTTCTTCATCTGTTATTTTCTTGACCTTTACTTGTAGTTCATCACCGACTTTGAGCGCACCTTGAATGTCATCCAAGTGGAGACTCGATACTTCGCTAATCGGCAGGATTGCTTCTGTCTTATATCCGATATCAATGAGTGCTTGCTTGTCTTCAATCTTCACGACCGTTCCGGTTATCACCTGGTCCCGATGAATTTCAAAATCAGGCATATCTTTCATTTCTTCGACCATTCCAACACAACCTCCTCACGATGAGTACAAGAAACGTATGAATACGTTTATCCTTCTTCTAACTTCTTACAATTCTGACTATTTGTCAAGGCATTACGCGTGATTGAAGTAGACGGTTTTGATTTCTTCCAAAATCCGTTCGGAAATCGCCTTCGCCGCCCCTCGCTGATCTCTTAAATCCGTAATGTCAACCGGTTTTCCGATGGCAACGCGCATTCTTCGGAACGGACGGTAATCCCCGATGATTGCAATCGGTAAGATTTGGGCCGGTGAACGCAAAGCGAAGAATCCGACGCCGGGTTGGGCTGATGTAAACTCTCCTGGTGCCGATCGGGTCCCTTCCGGAAAAATTCCGACCGTTTCATCCGAATTTAACAATTCAATCGTCCGCTTCAGTGCTTGGCGATCACCTTGTCCACGACCGACCGGATAGGTTCCGGCTGAAATCATGATTTGCTTGAGAACCGGGATATTGAACAATTCTTCTTTCGCCATGTAGCGTACGGAGCGGCTGGTCGGAATAGCACTGACTAAAAAGACCGGGTCCCAGTTGGAACTGTGGTTGGCACAGACTAAGAGTGATCCGTCAGACGGAATATTTTCCTTCCCCGTCACTTTTAAACGGAAGACCGTTTTAGCAATCATCAGGACGATGAATCGTGCTAATCGATAAACAAATTCGTTCTTTTTCATTTCAGGACACCTTCTGCAAGTTCAGTTAACCGGGCGACGACCTGATCAATGTTCAATTCTGTCGTGTCGAGGTAAATGGCATCTTCTGCTTGCTTAAGCGGCGAAACCTTCCGTTCGCTATCCCGCTGATCGCGCAGGGCGATTTCTTCCTGCAATGCTTCTAAGTCGCTGTCTATTCCACGGGCGACATTCTCACGGTGACGGCGGCTCGCTCGTTCTTCGACCGATGCCGTCAGAAAAACTTTCAGTTCGGCTTCAGGCAAGACGACCGTCCCGATGTCACGACCGTCCATGACGATCCCCCCATGTTCCGCCAGTTTGCGTTGGGCAATGACAAGCGCCGACCGGACTTCTGCTTGGCGGGCGACAAACGAAACGTTATTCGTCACTTCATTCGTTCGAATCGCTTCCGTCACTTCCCGTTCTCCGATGAAGACCCGTTGTCCGTGTTCTCCCGGTGTCAGACGAAGATCGAGTGATTTCATCAATTCTCCAAGGACCGGTCCATCTTCTAAATCAAGCCCCTGTTCTAACGCAGCAAGCGTGACGGCACGATACATGGCTCCTGTATCGATGTACACATAATCGAGATGTGCTGCTAATTGTTTGGCAATCGTACTTTTCCCGGCTCCTGCTGGTCCGTCTAAGGCAATTTGAATATTCTTCATGAGTGATTTCGTTCCTTCCATCATCACCAACGTAAGTGGTGTATAGTATCGACCGTTATCATAGCAAAAAAAAGCCCTTACGTGAATGGATTCGTTCCACGTCGTGAATTTTTCATTTGCGCTTGGTAACAGTGCCGTAAGACCAGTTCACGACTTCGGTCATTGATCCGAGTAAACTGAAAGGCTAATTCATAACGGGCTTCTCTCGGGTCAACACGGACGAGTTCTGCCAAAACATCGACTGTATGTGTCACACCGTCTCCCGTCGGCAGTAAAAAGGTTAATTCCAGCTCTTCCTTCACTTCAATTGGAATTTGATTAGCCAATACTAAAATTCCGCCTGCCGATAAATCGAGCGTCACAGAAGTGAACGGTTCAAAAGCCGTTTTATGTGGATGAACAGCTACATCCAATAATTGAGGCACGCGGACGAACTGTCGGCGCTGGACACGCTGAATCATGTCTTCTTTTGGTCGACGTAACGCATACCGTTGACCTCGTAACGGATCATTTTGACGTTCGACGACTTCCGTCTCAAATCCATACAGCTTTCCTTTTTCCTTAAAAAAGTAAAATCCGACTTGTTCTTGATCCGACAAGATAAAAGTTTTTAACGTCGAGACTTCACTTGGTGCCTCAATCCAAATCAGTCGGTTCGTCACGGCTGTCACTTTCGTTCGCCCTTGACGGTCCTCTTGATTGGTCAACATGACTAAATCTCCAGTTTCTATCATCTTACTCTCTCCCAGCCCATTCTATTCAGTTACTTTTTCTATTGTGGCGTTGGTTCAAACGATTCGCACTTCGAATTTGATACAGACCGACTGTCCATAATCCAATCATAAATAAAATCGGCACAATAGATATCCCACCATTTTCCAATATTAACAAATTAAAGATAGTGTGTACAATCATCGGAACAAAAATCGATAATCCGAGCCAACGATACGGATGATTCGAAAACTTAGCTTTTCCCATAAAAAATCCCATGATGACTGCAAATAAAGCATGTCCTGAGACCGGTAACAACGCACGGAAAATCATATGTTCAACCGTCCCATTGACCATTAAATATAAAATATTTTCCAGTGTCGCAAATCCTAAGGAACAAGCGACTGCATAAATGATACCGTCATAATAGTCATTAAACCGCTGATGGATATAGACGGTATAAAACACAACAAACCATTTTGCAAATTCTTCCGTCACGGCAGAACGAACCAATTGAATCGGTTCCAGTCCTCCAAACTCATTTTGAATGATGTATTCGATGAACATTAAAGGAAAAACAAGAAGTATCCCGAAAATAAAACTACGTAGGATATACCCTACGGGCTCTGATTCATGTTCGTGGCGCAGATAAAAATATGTCAACAATGCAATTCCTGGGGCAATTCCTGAGAAAACGATTGGTAACACGTCTCCTCCCCCTTCCTATTCTCTTAGAATAAAGGTTTCTGTCGAAAAAGAAAACAGCACCCATTGTTTCTCTGGAAAAAAAGGGTACAATGTTAATGAAAATGACGGGAAAGAAGGTGAAGGTTGCTCGTTTTACGACGACGACTACTTAATGAAAAAACTACTTTTGATTCATACCGGAGGCACCATCGCCATGGCGCAAAACCATTCCGGTCACGTTTTACCTAATGAAATCAATCCGCTGGATGCCTCATTGCCCAAAGCGACCGACATTGCTGACATTACAACACGTCACTTTTCCAATCTGCCGTCTCCGCATATCACACCAGAAATCATGTTACGACTTGCTCACTTCATCGGTAAGGAATTACAGGATGGCTCGTATGACGGCGTCGTCATCACACACGGCACGGATACGTTAGAGGAAACAGCATACTTTCTCCAGCTCACGATTGGAGCGCCTATCCCGATCGTTTTGACTGGTGCGATGCGTTCTTCCAATGAGGTCGGATCAGACGGTGAATTTAATTTGATTACCGCCTTACGGGTGGCCGTCAGTAAGGCTGCTCAAGACAAAGGGGTCCTCGTCGTCTTCAACGGGGAAATCCACTCTGCGTTTAACGTCACAAAAACTCATACCTCTTCAGTCGATACTTTTAAATCCGTCCATTTCGGAAATCTGGGTATGGTGACGAAAGATCATGTTTACTTATTTAACACACCGCTTCTCAAACCGACCCATATGGTGACACAATTGAGCAAACGCGTTGCTGTCCTCAAAGTCTATGCCGGGATGGAGCCTGATTTACTGCTTGCGGTCAGCGAACTCGGTTACGATGGCCTTGTGCTAGAAGTACTCGGTCAAGGAAACGTGCCGCCGAGCCTGGTCGATGCGATTCAGACACTGACACAACAAATGCCGATCGTTATCGTCAGTCGTTGTTTCAACGGGATCGTCCAGGATGTATACGGGTATACCGGGGGCGGACAACAATTAAAAGAACTCGGTGTGATTTTCTCAAATGGACTGAATTCTCAAAAAGCACGGTTGAAATTAATGATCGAACTTGAGATTAGTGCGACGCACCATGCTTTGGAAGAATCTTTCCGCGTCGAATAGAAGAACAGACAACAAAGGGAGGGGCTATGAACGCCTCTCCCTTTGTGTGCATATACATTATGATCGTGCAGTTTCTTGTTTCAGACGATACAGAAGACTGTCTGCAATCAATTCACCATGGAATCGTCCGTTTTCGATGAAGATTTTATTGGCATCATATCCAGCTGCAACAACACCAGCGATATAGATGCCGTCGATGTTCGACTCCATCGTCGCTTCATCAAATACAGGGATTCCTGTTTCTGAATCGATTTCAATTCCGGCATCGGCGAACAGTCCGATATCCGGTGTATAACCCGTCATCGCGAAGACAAAATCAGCTTTGACGGCCAACTGTTCACCGTGAACAGAATATAACACTTCCGCATTCGTAATTTCTTCGATTGTTGCGTCAAACACCATCGTCACTTTTTCTGCCCGGACCAGGGATTCAAAATTCGGCAGGACCCATGGTTTAATCGACGGACTATACGATTCGCCGCGATACAACATGGTCACACGGGCACCTGCTTTTTCAAGTTCAATTGCTGCATCGACACTCGAATTCTTCCCGCCGATTACGACAACATCCTGGCCATAAAACGGATGACCTTCTTTGAAGTAATGGAAAACGTGTGGCAACTCTTCGCCCGGTATATTCATCTTATTCGGCAGTCCATAATAACCGGTCGCGAGAACAACCGATTTGGCTTCCCGTGTCACGACTTGCTGATTGCGAAGCGAAGTCACGTTAAACCCGCCGTTGATGCGCGCGACGTGTTGAACCGTCTCAAATGGTCGCACGGTAACTTCTTTTCGCCGTACTACTTCCCGGTAATAGACGAGTGCATCTTGTCGTTTCGGTTTCAATTCTTTATTAATAAAAGGCACACCGCCGATTTCCAGCTTTTCACTACTTGAAAAAAACGTCTGGTGTGTCGGGTACTGATAAATGGCTTCCACGATATTTCCTTTTTCAATGACTTCGACGGACAATCCCCGTTCCTGCATTTCAATTGCAGCTGATAACCCACAAGGTCCTGCGCCGATGACGATACAATCCAACATATCTCTTTCGCCTCTTCCGCTTGCTTTTTTTTCATCTTAGCAAATCTTTCCGGCCGAAGAAAGAAATAACCATACAAAAAAAGCTCACTTCACTTAGAAGTGAGCTTGACTTAGATTAAACCCAACCACGGAATCGTGACGCTTCCGCCATTTTCCGGACACCTACCATGTATGCCGCAAGTCGCATGTCGACATTTCTTGTCTGAGCCGTTTGATACACCTGATTAAAGGAATTCACGAGCACTTTTTCAAGTTTTTCATGCACTTCTTCTTCCGTCCAGTAGTATCCTTGATTATTTTGAACCCATTCAAAGTAAGAGACTGTTACGCCACCACTTGAAGCGAGAACGTCCGGAACAATCAAAATATCACGTTCCGCTAAAATCTTCGTCGCTTCGTTCGTCGTTGGACCGTTCGCCGCTTCGACCACGATACTCGCTTTAATGTCATGGGCGTTGTCTTCTGTGATTTGATTTTCAATGGCTGCCGGGACTAAAATATCACATTCCAGTTCCAACAACTCTTTATTCGAAATCGTATTTTTGAAAAGGGTCGTCACAGTACCAAATGAATCGCGACGATCGAGTAGATACGGAATATCAAGACCGTTCGGATCGTGTAATGCTCCGTATGCATCACTGATGGCGATGACTTTCGCACCGAGGTCATGCATGAACTTCGATAAGAAGCTTCCGGCGTTACCGAATCCCTGAACGACGACACGTGCCCCTTCAAGCGTGATTCCTTTTTTGGCAGCCGCTTCTCGAATCATGATGGCGACACCTTTTGCCGTTGCCGTCTCACGACCATGGGAACCTCCAAGCACTAATGGTTTCCCTGTAATGAAGCCTGGTGAGTTGAATTCATCGATTCGACTGTACTCATCCATCATCCACGCCATGATTTGTGAATTCGTGAAGACGTCCGGTGCCGGAATATCTTTCGTCGGACCAACGATTTGACTGATGGCACGAACATATCCGCGACTTAACCGTTCAATTTCACGGAAACTCATTTCACGTGGGTCACAGATGATTCCGCCCTTCCCCCCGCCGTAAGGTAAATCGACGATTCCTGCCTTGAGACTCATCCAGACGGACAATGCCTTGACTTCGACTTCCGTTACGTTAGGATGGAAACGAATTCCACCTTTCGTCGGACCGACAGCATCATTATGCTGAGCACGGTAACCGGTAAAGATTTTGGTCGATCCGTCATCCATTCGAACCGGAATCCGGACTGTCAACATCCGAAGTGGTTCTTTCAACAGTTCATACATCTCGTCTGGGTAACCAAGTTTTTCAAGTGCTTCCTTGACGATTTCTTGTGTTGCTTCGAGTACATTCTTGCGATGATTTGCGTGTTGTTGGTCAGTGATCATTCCAACGTTCCTCCCCATAAGTGGCATCCCCTATGCCGTTTCCTTGTTCGGATAAAGTATACCTTTTTCCGAGCCGTAATGAAAGGGGTTGTCACCATATTTGTAAGCGCTTTCTACCATCTACTTCATTTTCACTTTTTTTTGCTTGCCGATTCACTTTGATGACGCGTAATCGCCAGTTCAATAAATGTTTCGACCAGTTCCGGATAGTCGATTCCGACAGCTCGCGCACCATCTGGGAACAGACTCGTAGAGGTCATCCCCGGTAACGTATTCGTTTCCAGAATAACCGGTGCCCCTTCATCGGGAACAAGGAAATCGGACCGCGAATAACCGGCGCATCCTAACACTTGATGGGCTAAAACGGCCCATTCCTGTAAGATTTGTGTCGTCTTGTCGTTAAACTGCGCCGGACAGATATGTTCCGATCCACCGATTGCATATTTTGACTCGTAGTCATAAAATTCATTTTTCGGAATGATCTCAATGACCGGCAAGGCTTTTTCTTGTCCTTTCGCCCCGAGAACCGGCACTGTAACTTCACGCCCTTTGATGAATTGTTCAATCAAAACAGCATCATCCGCCTGGAATGCCAGTTCGATGCCTTGACGCAGCATCTGTTCGTCCGTCGCAATCGTTAAACCATTCGAAGAGCCTTCTTGTGCCGGCTTGACGACACAAGGGAACTGCTTGTCCCATTGTTTGACTTTTTGTTCGATGTCGTCCCCTCGCTCGACCAATACATCCCGTGCAATTCGAATGCCTGCTTTTTCGAAATGTACCTTTGAGCGCGCCTTGTCCATCGCTAACGCTGACGCCAATACTCCTGAACCTGTATATGGAATGCCTGCCATCTCTAGTAGTGCTTGGACACGACCATCTTCACCAAACTTGCCGTGAAGGGCAATGACAGCGGCCTCGACTTGTAGATTTAAGATTTCCTCTGCACGCTCTGGATGAAAGTCGACGGCAACGACTTCATGCCCTTTACTTTCCAGCGCATTAATTACCGATTTCCCACTATTTAATGAAACTTCACGTTCACCAGAAATTCCGCCAAACAATACTGCCACTTTCATCTTGTTCACTCCTTCATCTTACGTTCAATGCTTATCATACCATCACTTTTTGTATGAAAAAACACAAAATGGTCGCAAGAATCGTCCAGACACATAAAAAGTCACTTCCCGAATGCATTCGGTGAAGTGACTTTTTAGCTACACCTTGACGATTCCCGATTAAAACGGGTCATCCGAATCAAGGTGTAAAGGTTGCGATCAGAGCTGGAACCGCTTGTTCCAACAGAATCGTTTTGCCGTATTCCGACATCACGAGCGGACTTTTCGGACTGGGTACTCCGTATTCCGACAGAATCGTTGTAATCGTCTGCTCAACATGTTGCTTCATTTGTTCTTGGAAGTATAAATAATAACGGTTTTCAAAGAAATACAGTGTGCCACCCGTTTCCGTTTGATCGATGTGACGCCCCAGACTATGACTCGCTTGAATGACATCCTCCAACTGATCCAGTTGATATAAGACATGATGCACGATATCGACCGTCATCCTGATTTCCACTTGATCAAATTCTTCAAACGTTTCTTCCGGCAAGGCGCCTTCCCGCCGAACATCGACCAACATCCCGTCATTCGGAAAAAATGTGACAAAAAAGTCGAGTGTCCCGACGGCATGAAATCCGTAATTCGATTCTGCTTCTTCTAGTAAATTACGTAATAATGCTTGTCCTTTTCCGACAGCCAACGTTTCTGGTCGAACGTCATGGGCAGACAGTTCTTGCTTTGACACGAAGACCCGTAAGTGACCTTGCTTAAATTGCTCAAACCTCATGTTAGACTCCTCCAGTTACTCGGCAGAGTACAAAAGCTCTCCGTTCAATATGACTCACACTATACACCAGTTGTCGGAGTGAGTCGACTTAACCAACTTTTCCAAGCGGTGTCATCTGATCCAAGCAACATATCCCCGTACTTTTCCGGATGTTGGTCAACGGCATAGCCACCCAAACCAATTTCCGTTTGCGGCGCATGCAGATGAATCTCGTCAATTGCTTCATCCAGGTCCTTTAAATGATCAGAAATCGTACAAGATAAAACAACTGCTCGAGGAGTCAGCTGTTTCGTTACCGCCACAAGATCGGGTACTGGAATACCCGCGCCAAGGAAAATGACATCGAATCCGCTCTGACGTAAATACAACGTAAAGAACAGCAATCCAAGTTCATGTTCTTCTTCCGGTGCACAAACGCACAGAATGCGTGGCAAAAATGGATTAATCGGCATTTGAAGGGATAACGTCGAGAGACGCGCCCGTAAGAACGCCGTCGCAAAATGTTCATGTGCAATCGTAATCGTTCCTTTTTCCCATCGCATCCCGATTTCATGTAACAACGGACCTACGATATCTTGAATGACCTTATCAAAGCTAAACATCGAAAAGGCTTTGTTCATGATGTCATGTGCGTGCCGTTCTTCGAAACTCGTCAGTGCTTCGAACAGTTGATCACGCAGTTCGATCCCGTAATCGGTTGGAACCTCCGTTCGGTTCACCGGCATTTCATATAGTTGAATGGCTTTCGAAACCGATAGCCCTTCTTTTTGTTTATCGACAATCCACCGCAGCTTGGCAACATCGTTATCGCTGTAAATACGATGTCCTGATTCGCTCCGATCTGGATCCAATACTTGATACCGCCGTTCCCAAGCACGAATGGTCGTCGGATTGAGTCCCACCAATGCAGCAACTGCTTTGATATTATATTTCCCACGATCCATGCACCGTGCCTCCTTTCTTCTTCCCTTTAGTATACCCGTAAAGGAAAAAAATCTCCGTTCACAATGTGCGCTTACATCATGAAACCGATGGAGACAAAGGCAATGATAATGGTAATCATCAAAACGGTGAGGGTAATCGCAAGTGGATTTTTAGCAAATGGTTGTTTTAACCGTTCATTTCGAACGTGCTCGATTCTCGAGGAACGTGGAGGTAATGATGTTCGTTGTTGTTCATCTTGCCGATTTTTTCGTTGATCGTGTTTACTCAATTTCATCACCTTTTCTAAAAAATAAGGAATACTATTAGTTTACACTGAAGGACGGGATGAAAAAAAGACTTCTTCTAGCCGACGTTTCCAGTCAAGTTGGTTCACATCGACCTGTATGACGGGTTCGTCCACCGTGAGTGTACCGCAATTGTCACAACACCGGTCTTGTACAACTGGCTTCTCGCCAAAATGCTCCAAGATGAAGGCCCGGCGACAAAACGTATTTTGAATATAATTTATCATTTGCATAAGTTCACGTAAACGTATTTTTTTCCGGTCCTCTTGCCATTCAATAATTTGTGATTTTGTTTTCCCTTCCATAAGTTGACTTTTTAACAATCGATAGGCGGGATCATCCGGTTCGAGATTAAGGCGTTGTTCAATCGATTCAAAAGACTCCCCTTGTCCGCGGGATTGAGTCACTTGATCAACCCAAAGTAACGACGCATATTGTTTATCCACTAAGAATTGTTGAAGTTGTTGATCACCTGGTGCATAGAGTAATACAGCAGTCGAGGGCTGACCGTCCCGTCCCGCTCGTCCGATTTCCTGCATGTAGGCTTCAATCGTAGCCGGCATCGTATAATGAATGACGGTCCGGACATTTCCTTTGTCAACACCCATACCAAATGCACTGGTACAGACCAGACAGTCAATTTCGTCGTGAAGGAACTGTTGTTGAATCAGTTGTCGATCTTCCGGTTCAAGACCGGCGTGGTAATAGGCCGCCTGAGGAACAAACGTCGCGATTCGCTCTGCTTCTTTCCGCGTCGTCGTATAAATGACGCATGGACGATTGGTAGTCTTCAATCGTCTTTTCAACACTGTATCTTTTTCGCTTTGTTCAGTTTGTTCGACAATGAGTTGAATTTCCGGTCGGTTGACGGAATGACGGATCCGGTTGGGTTGTGTAAGTGCCAGCCCTTGAATGATGTCCTGTTCGACTTGATTCGTTGCCGTAGCCGTCAAAGCTAGGCAAGTCGGATTACCCAACTGTTTTCGGATAGACCCCAGTTTTGCATATTCCGTTCTGAACTCGTGCCCCCACTGCGAGATACAGTGGGCTTCATCGACGACAAACAGATTGATTTTGATGTCCGCTAACCGTTGTTGGATTTGCGGGACAGCCAACTGCTCAGGGGACAGATATAAATAACGTAACTGATTCAGGTGGCGTAAAATGTGCTCTTTTTGATCACGGGACTCAAGCGACGTCAACTTGGCGACGGATCGTTCCCCCCGGCGTTTGATTTGCATGACCTGGTCTTCGATCAGCGACAGCAAGGGGGATACAATCAACGTCAGTCCGGGCGTTTGCAGATAAGATGGCAATTGGTAACAAATCGATTTACCTCCGCCTGTCGGCAGGATAGCGACTGTATCATGACCGTCAAGGACCGATTCGACGATTGGACGTTGCCCGTCACGAAATGCATCATATCGAAAGATTCGCTTTAATACTTCTTCCATCATGGACGAGCCACCTTTCTTGCCAGGACGATACGGATTTGAAAATAGTCCATTTCCTGCGTCAATTCGTGTTTAATCCGTTTCAGTGAGAACGTCTGTAACCGTTCAGAGAGTCGGACAACCTCTTCATATTGGGTAGCAGTCACAAATTGTTCGAGTGGAAAAACAGTAGCATACATTGCGATTTCGACGAGATGATCTTCCATCGTACTTTTTTTTAATCGTCGCCTCTCGGCAATTTGTTGAACGGTGTAACCTTGTTTCAGCAACTCCCAGGTCTTTTTCGCAGACTGCGTCATTTTAAAATGATCAATATCGTTTCCTAGAGACAGTATCAGGCCGTCTTCAGGTAATGCCCGTAAACATCTTCGCCAGGCCATCACAAATTCCAACTGTAGCGAAAGCAAGTCCGTTCCCAGCCGTTCACTCAATTGAGGAAACGATAATCCCGTTTTTTGCCCGGATAACCGGTAACTGATGAGAATCGCATCTCGTTCTGTCAATTGATGTAACGCCTTATTCAGTTCTTGATACACAGTCGTTATCCAAACCGACCGTTCGGGTACCTGACGGATTTGTTGTCTGACCCACTCTTTTATCCCACTGTCTTGTTGTACTGGAATAAAAAAAGTGTTTTGATCAAGACAGGCAATCGATTGAATCAACAGACTGATCCGTTTCCACAAATGTATCGGATAACCGCGTAGCTCTCCACCTAAGTCATCCAGTAAAAAAGGCGGAGTGATTTGTGCTCTTCCGGCATCTGTAATCATCAAAGTTTGTTCCCGCTCGATCCAGCCGGCATGTTCCAGCTCCTGTAACAGTTGCTCAAACCGGTCTTTTTTTAATGGCACCATTCCGAAAATAGCTTCCAGTCCGTAAAAATGTGCGTCTTGTAAGGAAGTCGCTGAACGTTTTCCTTGAATCAGATGAAATAAGCTTCGATCTGTCCGTTCATTTTGCAAACGACTGATGGCTTCTAGTACGATTTGTCGTACGATTGTTTTTTCCATGTCAGTCCTCCTTTCCGTCCTGTTGCAAGTTGTTACTGGGATGCCTCGTTCATGTTCAGAATACACCCGACTCCCAATTCGTACATTTGTTCCTATTTTACATTTCCTATCTGATTTACGCTATGTTGAATCTACTAAAGAAACGGAAAAGGCGATTTCACCCCATCGATTGGTTTATTCACATACTTCTACCTCTTCTTCATTGAAATGCGCGCATGAGTCCGATACAATGACTTATAGATGAGAACAGTACTTGGTTTCCAATGTTTTCGAATCGAGAGGAGAATGACCGATGGCTAAATTTACAATTGTTGACAAAGACACATGTATCGCATGTGGCGCTTGCGGCGCAGCTGCCCCTGATATTTATGATTACGATGATGAGGGCTTGGCTTACGTCATTTTAGATGATAACAAGGGAACAGCTGAAATTCCAGAAGCGTTATTTGATGATATGATCGATGCATTCGAAGGATGCCCGACAGATTCTATCAAAGTAGCGGACGAATCATTTGAAGGCGACGCGCTTAAATACGAATAATGTTCGACTCACCGGTCTGCTCTTACAGGAGCAGATCTTTTTTTCGTAAAAAAAATCACTTTCCTACGGCGAGCGCAGAAAAGTGATTTAAGACAGGAAACGTTACCGTTTTCCTTTGATATACGGTACACCGACAGCTTTCGGTGCATCCGCCCGTCCAACGACACCGGCAAGTGCCAAAATCGTCAGCAAGTATGGTGCAATCAACAAGTAGACTTGTGGAATTTGATCCAAAAGCGGTAACTGTTGTCCAATGATCGAAATCGCTTGAGCGAATCCGAAGAATAAGGCTGCGCCCATCGCTCCGAGTGGATTCCATTTTCCGAAAATCATGGCTGCAATCGCAAGGAATCCTTGTCCAAGAATTGTTGTTACACTGAAGTTGAGTGAAATCGATGTCGCGTAAACAGCGCCGGCAAGACCACCAAAACCACCTGAAATCATGACACCGATGAAACGCATTTTCGTGACATTGATTCCCATCGTATCTGCCGCCATGGGATGTTCCCCGACCGAACGAAGACGGAGACCGAATGGTGTTTTGAAGATGACGTACCACGCAACGAATGCCAAAGCAATCGCAATGTACGACGTGTAATAGACGTTAGCAAAAAACATCTTGAGTACCGGGATATCCGATAAAAACGGAACGTTTTCTTTCGAAATCCGGTTCGGAATCGAATCCGTCTGTCCTTTTCCATAAAACGCACGAACAAGGAAAATCGCCAAACCGACAGCTAACATATTAATCGCTACTCCGAGAACCGTCTGATCGGCACGGAATAAAATGGCCGGAATTGCGAGGAACAACGAGAATATGGCTCCGACAACGATGGCAATCAGCATGGCAATCCAAGGACTGGCAGCGCCTAACCCCATCTTCGATAACGTTAAGGCCGAAACGATACCTGAGAATGCCCCCATGACCATCAATCCTTCAAGTGCGATGTTGACAACACCAGAACGCTCACTGAAGATTCCACCGAGTGCTGCAATGATCAACGGAGCCGAATAGGCAAGTGCGATCGGTACGATAATATACAGTACTTCTAAAAAGCCCATTATTTATCGGCTCCTTTCACTTTTTTATCTTCGGGTTTCTTGACCGTGAACTTCTCGATCAAAAGACGGATCGCATAACCCGATGCGACGAAGATGATGATAAATGCGATGATGATTTTAATTAATTCTGGCGGGATTCCGATTTGTTGCATCGAAAGACCACCGATGTTCAGACCCGCAAACAGTAAGGCGGCAAGTACAACCCCAATCGGATTGTTGGCACCTAGTAAGGCAACGGCAATCCCGTCGAATCCGACACCTGTGAATGAAGCATTCAGCGTCATGTTTTGGAATGTTCCTAACCCTTCCATCGCTCCGGCGAGTCCTGCAAATATACCCGAGATGACGAATGAAAGAACAATGTTCTTGTTGACACCCATACCGGCATATTCTGCTGCACTCTTATTGAAACCAACTGCCCGTAATTCATAACCGAGCGTCGTTTTCCAAAGGATGAACCAAAAGACGAGTGCTGCGAGAACAGCAATGAAAATCCCGTTATGCAGACGTGAGAAATCCGTCAATTCCTGCAGGAATGGTGAAGCAAGTGAAGCGGATTCCTTTACTGACTCCGTCCGTTCGTTTTCAATCCCGATGACGTGACGTAAAATATCATTCGTCACATAGAGGGCGATATAGTTCATCATGATCGACGTGATAACTTCGTGCACGTGGAATTTTGCTTTTAAGATACCCGGGACGGATGCCCAAAGCGCTCCAGCAAGTCCCGCACCAATCAAAGCGAGCGGCAAGTGAATCGCTGTCGGGAGGTCAAACTCAATCCCGATCCAGACGGCAACCATCCAGCCGACCAACACTTGTCCTTCCACTCCGATGTTAAAGAGTCCTGTCCGGAAAGCAAAGGCAACAGCAAGACCCGCAAAAATCAGCGGAGCAGCAGCTCGTAATGTTTCACCGATGCTGTAAGGCTCTCCGAATATTCCGTAAAACAATTGATCAAATCCATCAACCGGATTGTAACCGCCAGCCAGCATAACGATTGCACCGACGACCATTCCTAAAATGATGGACAGAATCGGAATCAATATTCCGTAAAAACGTTCTAGTTTCATGAACGACCGACCTCCTCTTTCTTACCGCCGGCCATCAAGAAGCCAAGTTCGATTTCGTTTGTTTCTTTCGGATCAAGGAAAGCAACGGTACGTCCTTCATAAAGAACCGCAATCCGGTCCGACACTTGTAGAATTTCTTCCAATTCAAATGAAATCAATAGAACAGCACGGCCTTTTTCTCGTTCGAGAACCAATTGTTCATGGATGAATTCAATGGCTCCGACATCTAGTCCACGTGTTGGTTGTGCCGCAATCAGTAAGTCAGGGGAACGATCTACTTCACGGGCGATAATCGCCTTTTGTTGGTTTCCGCCTGACAGGGCGCGCGCAAATGTTTCCGGACTTGGAGTTCGGACGTCGAACTTCTCGATTAAGGTTTTTGCTTTTTCCATGACCTGACCGTAGTTCATGATGCCTGCTTTTGAATACGGTTTTTGATAATACGTTTGTAACACCATATTGTGCCCGATCGAGTAGTCGAGGACCAAACCGTGTTTATGACGGTCTTGCGGAATATGTCCGACACCGGATTCCGTCACTTTTCGCGGTTTTAAGTTCTTGATGGATTTGTTATTGAGGAAAATCTCACCGCTGTCTGCTTTACGCAAACCGGTAATAGCTTCAATCAACTCCGTTTGTCCATTCCCATCGATTCCAGCGATTCCGACGATTTCACCGGCCCGGATATCGAGGTTCAATCCGTCTACTGCCTTGATACCGCGACTGTCTTTGACAACTAAATCTTTGATGTCCAGTACAAGTTCTTGTGGAGTTGCCTTGGAATACTCCGCATTGAAGTTTACTTCCCGCCCTACCATCATCTCAGCCAGTCTTGATTGGGTCATTGTTTCATCGATATCAACTGTTCCGATATACTTACCACGACGAATTGTCGTACAGCGATCGGCGACTTCCATGATTTCCTTCAATTTGTGGGTAATCAAGATAATCGATTTCCCTTCAGCAATCAATCGATTCATGATTTGAATCAATTCTTTGATTTCTTGTGGGGTTAAAACAGCAGATGGCTCATCGAAGATTAGAATATCTGCGCCACGGTACAGTGTTTTTAAAATTTCAACACGCTGTTGCATCCCTACCGAAATATCTTCGATTTTTGCATCTGGATCAACGGCAAGACCGTATTGTTCCGAAATTTGGCGGACTTTTTCACGTGCCGCTGCTCGGTCGATTTTCAGACCGGCTTTCGGTTCTGCACCCAAGATGATGTTTTCTGTTACTGTGAAATTTTGAACGAGCATGAAATGTTGGTGTACCATCCCGATCCCCAGATCATTCGCAACGTTCGGACTCGTAATATTGACTTTCTCACCACGTACACGAATCTCTCCAGCCTCAGGCTGATACAAACCAAATAAGACGTTCATCAGCGTCGATTTTCCGGCACCGTTTTCACCAAGTAAAGCGTGAATCTCACCTTTCCGAAGCTGGAGCGTGATGTTATCATTTGCGACGAAACTGCCAAACTCTTTTCGTATGTTTAGCATTTCAATGACGTATTCCAAGAAAATCCACTCCCATGTTTAGTTTAAAAGGGGAGGCCGCAGTACTAGCGACCCCCGCTTCCAGTTTATTTCAGTGACGCTTCGTATTCTTTGTACTCGTCGTCAGTAGCTGGAACTTTGATGTCGCCAGCGATGATTTGTTTTTTGAAGTCTTCCACTTTCGTCAAGACGTCTTTCGCTACATTGTCTTGTGATGGTGCGATATCAACTCCGCCGTCTTTGAGACCGAACTCAACGACTTTACCAGCTGGGAAGTTACCGTCTTTCGTATCTTTTGCTACTTGTTCAACTGCTGTATCTACACGTTTGACCATTGACGTCAATGTAACGTTTTCTGGCATACCTTCTTCAACTTGGTCACGGTCGACACCGATTACCCAAACATCTTCGCCGTTTTTCTTACGGTTTTTCGCTTCTGTGAAGACACCTTGTCCTGTTCCACCAGCAGCATGATAGATGACATCGACTTTTTTACCGTACATACCTGAAGCAATTGCTTGTCCTTTTTCAGCAGCGTTAAAGTCTTCTGCATATTGAACTTGGATGTCTGCTTTCGGGTTGACGGCTTTAACTCCAGCTTTAAATCCACTTTCGAACTTTTTGATCAAGTCAGAGTTAACACCACCGACGAAACCAACTTTGTCTGATTTCGTTGTCAAACCGGCAACAACACCAACGAGGAATGATCCTTCGTTTTCTTTGAAGACGATTGAAGCTACGTTTGGCTTATCAACGACCATGTCGACGAGTGCAAAGTTGTTGTCTTTAAACTGATCGGCAACTTTACCGATATCTTCTGCCATTAAGAATCCGATACCGAGAATCAAGTCATATTTCGCACGAGCCAATTGCTGAAGGTTCGGTTGGTAATCCGATTGTTTCGCTGACTGGAGGTACTTGTATCCTGTACCTTCTTTTAAGTCGTTGTCTTTACCGAATTTCTGAATCCCTTCCCACGCTGATTGGTTGAACGACTTATCGTCAACACCGCCCGTATCTGTAACCATACCTACTTTGAAGCCTGCTTTTTCGTCTCCGCCGCTTGAATCTTTCGAATCATCGTTACCACCACATGCTGCGAGTACCGAACTCATTGCTAAACCTGTTGCTGCTAATGCGAGAAGTGACTTCTTTTTCATCTGAAATAATCCCCTTTCGAATATGGTCATACAAAGTTCCTGACTACGTCAAGCACCTGAGGCTGGTGATGAGGAGCGTTACGTAGGTAGGTGGAAAGCGCTTTCAGTGGAACCCCTAAAACGAGTGGTTAGACACGCTTACGGATGACATGGAAATCAAACTTGTCCGCACGGAAATAGTTCGCTGAATAAAGAACGGATCGGTCAAGCTCATCATAATGCGTTTGCCGCAGTACGAGTAACGGTTGGTCCGTATGTAATTGTTCAGCGATCTTTGGATCAATCCGCGGTTCGATGTGCGTGACCGCATGAGTGACACGGCGTCCTAATTCTTTTTCTAGAGCGTCAAACAGTGACGTCGAAGACGTAAACTGTTCTTCATTTTTAATATAATGGCTTGGAATCTTATCGACACAATAGACGACAGGAACATCTCCCGCAAGTCGGATTCGTTCGATTCGATAAACCAGTTCATCCGGTCCTAACTGAAAACGTTCTCGATCACGTTCAGTTGGTTGTACCATTTCTGATGACAGAACTTCTGAGGTCGGAATCATACCTGCACGCGCAATCATCTCCGTGACACTGTAAAGCTCCTCAATCCCTGAAGTAAACGGTGGTCTTGCATTGATAAACGTACCGACACCGTGTTTACGGATGACAATGTTCTCATCTTCAAGAATTCGTAAAGCCTCTCGAAGAGTCGCTCGACTAACGCCAAGTTGCTTTGAAAGTTCAAACTCTGAAGGTAACTTTTCGCCTTCCTTGTAAACGCCGTCATCGATGTCAGACTTGATTTTTTCAATCACACGTAAATAAAGCAAACGATGATCTAATTTAATCGACATGACGCATCTCCATCCTCTATCTAGTTGTAACCAGTGCTCAGACTTCTGACGTATGAGAACTCCAGCCAAGATAAGTATATGATGCCGGACTCAATCCTGCAATCATTTTGTAACAGGTTAGAAGTCTGACTTCTGGCGCTTTTGTAACCCTTTTCATAACGTAAATAAGATTGGAAGAAAATAGGGCATTCTACCTAAGAA
>CAACWS010000154.1_pt1 | contig 18618 bp, 18 predicted proteins | sample 2275721 | NCBI WGS metagenome assembly CAACWS01 (sample SAMEA5312468, study PRJEB27640) | indoor metagenome | biome: indoor environment; feature: uncontrolled; material: polymer concrete tiles wood | place: Germany | collected 2014-07-07
GTTGGTCCAAAAGTCTTATTTTCTTTAGTGAACTAAAATAAGCTTTGACAGAGCAGCCGAACGAATGGAGAATGAAAATGAAAACGATTACATAAATCCAAGGAGGATACGGCATGAATCGATGGAGATCAGTCTGTGCAGTTGTGCTAACGTTTGCACTGATGTTTAGTTTAGTTCCGGTAAATGGTCTGGCACTGGAAAAAGGAGAATCGACACTGGTCATCATTCACTACAAAGAAGATAAAACGTCAGAAAAAGATTGGAATCTCTGGTTGTGGGCAAATGGGCCGGATTATTTCCCGAACAAGGCACATGCCTTTAACGGTCAAGATGCTTACGGAAAAATTGCCGCTTACGAATTTCCGGTTGATCAACCGGAGAAAATCGGTTTCATCGTCCGCGATGATTCCTGGAACAAAGATGCCGGTTCGGAAAACGACCGCTTCATCACAAAAGACATGATCAAAGACGGTGTTGCCGAAGTTTGGATTGAATCGGGCAGCAAAGAAGTTTCACCGGTTAATCCGACGGGCGGCAATGACGTCGAGTCCGTCAACACGAACATTCATTATTACCGGTATGACAATGACTACGAGAAGTACGGGGTGTGGGCATGGCCAAACGCTCAGGATGGAAAACGGTTTGAATTTGACGGTCAAGACGCATTTGGCGCTGTAGCAAACGTCATACTGGCGAATAAGACGAAGGAACGTCTTGTCGGAATCATTCCTCATATCGAAGGATGGTCTGAAAAAGACGGAGCGGATCGTTTCTATTATGCGGGAGCGAAGGATATTTGGCTGATTGAAGGCGATCAAACGGTTTATTACAGCCAACCGGATATCGATCGGACGCCAAAATTCACAAGTTTCCTGGCCGATGATTTTAAGACGATGACGTTGAAAACGAACTCGCCGATTACGTCAGAAGATTTAAAAACGCTGACCTTTAAAGGACTCGTCAATCCGCTTGTCACACAAGTGGATGCGAAGACGTTAAAAGTAACCGTCACGACGGACATTGATTTAGCAGATGTCATTACGGTCTCGCACCCGGTGTTCGGGGAAGGGATTTTAGAAGCAGGAAACGTGTTGCGTTCCGATGCTTTTGACAAAAAATATGCGTATGATGGAAAACTCGGCACGTCCTATCAAAAAGGAAAAACGACGTTCCGCGTTTGGGCACCGACTGCGCAAGCCGTCGAACTGGAACTCTACAAATTACCGAAAACACAAGCGGCCACTACAAAGAATATCGTCCGTGAAGTGAAGATGGTTCGTGGCGACCGCGGGGTCTTCAGTGTAACGATCAAAGGCGATCTTGACGGAGCAGGATACACCTATGAAGTCAAACACGCTAAAGAAACGACACGCGCCGTTGATCCTTATGCAACAGCCGTCGCTGTCAACGGAGATCAAGGAGTGGTCGTCGACCTGAAAGAGACGAACCCAAAACGTTGGACAAAATCAAAAATGCCGCTGAAACAAACAACTGATGCCATCATTTACGAAACGCATGTCCGGGATTTGTCGATGTTTGATGTCACAGGAAACACGTACGATTCAGGCATCAAGCAAAAAGGAAAGTATCTCGGTGTTGTCGAGCCGGGAACACGTTTGTTGAAGGATGGTAAAAAAACGAAAACGAAAACAGGACTCGATCATTTGAAAGAGCTTGGCATCACGCATGTCCAGTTCATTCCGGTCTATGATTTCAATACGGCTTCTGTCGACGAAACGAATCCGCTTAAAACATACAACTGGGGCTATGATCCGAAAAACTACAATGCACCGGAAGGCTCTTACGCGACGAATCCGTACGATCCAAAAGTCCGGATTAAAGAAATGAAACAAATGATTCAAGGTTTGCACGATAACGGGCTTCGTGCCGTCATGGATGTTGTCTACAATCATATGTTTGACGCGAAAGCATCGAATCTCGATAAAATCGTTCCGGGTTACTACTACCGTTACACGGAAGGCGGCGATCTCGCCAACGGAACAGGTGTCGGAAACGATACGGCTTCCGAACGGAAAATGATGCATAAATTGATTGTTGATTCTGTCGCCTACTGGGCAAAAGAATACCGGTGGGACGGTTTCCGCTTCGATTTGATGGGGATTCATGACGTCAAGACGATGAATGCCGTCAAAAAAACAACAACTAAAATCGATCCGTCGATTCTTGTCTTCGGGGAAGGCTGGAGTCTCGGAACACCGCTTCCGGAAGCAGACAAAGCCAACCAGACGAATGCCAAGCAAATGCCGGGAATCGCTCATTTCAACGATAACTTGCGCGATGCACTTAAAGGAAGTGTCTTTGAAGACACGGATGCCGGTTTCATCAACGGTAAAACAGGTCTTGAAACACGCATTAAACGCGGAATCGTCGGTGAGATTGCGTACAGCAAAGACATCACGGGATTCGCAGCAGAACCGAATCAAGCCATCACGTACGTCGAAGCCCATGATAACCACACATTATGGGATAAGTTGAACTTAACGAATCCGACAGATACGGATGCGACGAAAACAAAGATGCACCGCTTGGCGTCAAGTATTCTGCTGACGTCACAAGGAACAACATTCATCCATGCCGGTCAAGATTTCATGCGGACAAAAGGCGGCGACCACAACTCGTACAAGTCACCGGATTCCGTTAACCAGCTCGACTGGAAACGTAAAATGGACCGTCAAACTGATGTCGACTATATGAAAGGTCTGATTCAAGTCCGGAAAGCAAATCCTGCTCTTCATTTAGGAACAGCAAAAGACATCCGCCGCTACCTGACGTTCACATCGTCACCAGAGCAGGTTGTAGCGTATCAATTATCAGATGATGCGCCTCAGCAAAAAACAGATCTTTATGTCGTTCACAATGCGAAACGTCAAGCCGTCAAGATGACGTTACCAAAAGGAACATGGAATGTGATCGTCGATGGTAAAACCGCCGGAACAAAAACACTGAAGAAAGTATCAGGCAACGTGACGGTTGATCCGCTCAGCTCGTACGTCCTAAAAAAATAATCAACTCAAAAACGCGCCGCCCCTGTGAATGACTCACGAGGGTAGCGCGTTTTTCATCTAAGGAAAAGTTAAGCGTAACGCTCGTCTTCTTCCTCTTCTTCGTTCAGGTTACCTTCTTCTGATTTTGCGACGATAACGGCACAAGCCGCGTCACCTGTAATATTGACGGCTGTCCGCATCATATCAAGCAGACGGTCAACCCCGATGATCAAGGCAATTCCTTCAACAGGCAGGTTGACGGACTGGAGTACCATCGTCAGCATGACGAGACCGACACCCGGTACGCCGGCTGTTCCGACAGAAGCGAGAACGGCAGTCAAAACAACTGTCGCGAGTTGAGCAGGCGATAAATCAATTCCATATACCTGAGCGATAAAGACGGTGGCGACCCCTTGCATGATGGCTGTACCGTCCATATTGATCGTCGCTCCGAGCGGTTGAACGAAACTCGATACAGAACGCGGCACTTTCAGTTCACGTTGTGCCGTCTGCATCGCGACCGGTAACGTTGCGTTCGACGACGAAGTCGAGAAGGCAAACAGCATGACCGGAGCAAACTTTTTGAAGAAGAAAAACGGATTCATTTTTCCGAGCAGGGAAACGGTTGATCCGTACGTCAGCAGAGAGTGGACAATCAAGGCCAGGATAACGACTCCCATATAGAGACCCATCGCTTTTAAGGAATCAAATCCTTGTGAGCCGACAGCAGAGGCAATCAAAGCGAACGCGCCGAGTGGTGCCATCTTCATGACGAGCCCAATCAAATACGTCATCAAGTCATTTCCTTGTTCGATGAATGAACGTAATGTCGAGACCTTGCTGCCAAGGAACGTGATGCCGAAACCGATGAAGACGCTGAAGACGATAATTTGTAACATGTTGCCTTCTGCCATCGACGTAATCGGATTGGTCGGGAACATGCCGACAATCGTGTTGATCAAACTCGTGTCCGGTAGGTTGCCTTGATCATATTTCAAGTTGTCTGTTGCAAAATTACCGAATGTCCCCGGTTTAATTAACAGTGACAGACCAAGGGCGATGACGATGGCGACGGCTGTCGTCGTCATGAAATACGTGATGGCTTTTCCGCCGACACGGCCAAGCTCTTTTGGATTTCCGAGTCCCATGACTCCAAGGGAAATCGAGAAGAAGACGATCGGGACGACGAGCATCTTAATCAGGTTCAAGAAGATCGTACCGATTGGTTGAAGCGCATACTTATTCAATCCTTCGTAAATAGATTTGTCTGGTAACATGGCGAGAATGATTCCGAGGATAACTCCTAAAATCAATCCCCAAATGATTCGCTTGGCTTCTTTCAAATGAAAACAACTCCTTTTTCAGATAACTGTGTCTATTTTGACACATCATTCACCATTTTGACAAAACATTTCATAAAATTTCAGAAAACGCTTACAAAATATTTCGGTTTTTTTAGTTGAATAATCATGAATTTGTTGTAAATACGGGAGCAACATGAGACTATAGAAAAGAACAAAAAGGAACATCTCAGGAATGAAGCAAAACTGGTTAATCAACTATTGACCATTTTGTATATTCCTACTATAATGTTGTATGACGTGTCTGACACGTTTCCTTTAGTCGGTAATATCGGAGGGAGGGAAAACTAGTGGAAACTCGTGTACGTAAAAATGAATCACTTGAAGACGCACTTCGTCGCTTCAAACGTGGTGTTTCAAAAGATGGTACGCTTGCTGAAGTTCGTAAACGTAAACACTACGAAAAGCCAAGTGTAAAACGTAAGCTTAAATCGGAGGCTGCGCGTAAGCGTAAGAAGTTCTAACGTAAGAGAGGGTGTATCCTCATGAGTCTTCAAGAGCGTTTGACAGTGGATATGAAGGAAGCCATGCGTTCGCGTGAGAAAGATCGTCTTACGACGATTCGGATGGTGAAGTCGTCCCTGCAAAATGAAGCGATTAAACTCGGTAAGCAAGAATTAACTGATGAGGAAGAGCTAACTATACTCTCACGTGAGATGAAACAGCGCAACGACTCCCTCCGAGAATTCGAACGCGCTGATCGTCACGACCTCGTCGAGAAGATTCAAGCAGAGATAATCGTGCTCGAAGCTTATATGCCAAAACAACTTTCGGAAGAAGAAGTTCAGGAAATCGTCAACGCAGCCATTGCGAAGACGGGTGCCTCAGCTCCTTCTGATATGGGGAAAGTAATGGGTGTCGTCATGCCGCAACTTAAGGGTAAAGCGGACGGTGCTCTAATTAATCGCCTTGTTAAACAACAACTACATTAACCCGTTTTGAAAGGTGTCCTCCGGGATGCCTTTTTTTATGCAATAAAATCGGAAAAATTCGAAAATTGATAAAAGTTATGAAACCTTTTCTAAGATGAAAGCGTATATAATAAAAGTAACAATGAGCCATGTTCAGAAAGATGAAACATGTTGTCGTCTGATTCTGATGAAAAAGGGGTGAACGAAGTAATGTCTTTTAGCTTAGGGATGATTTTAGCGGTCTTCATGATCGGTGTCCTCATGTTGCTGGTCGAAATATTCGTGACAGGGTTCGGGATATTCGGCGTACTTGGCATCGGCGCAGTTCTTGCCAGCTTGATTATGGCGGGTGCGACGGTCGGTCAGGTGGGTCTTGCTGTCGGTTTGGCAGTCTTTTTATCGCTTGCTGCCGGATTTTGGGCGTATCGTCGGATCAAATCGAACCAATCGTTATTATGGCGAGGTTTGATTTTAACAGACTCCACATCGTCGGAAAAAGGATATCTCTCTCATCAAGATAAAGAACAACTGCGTGGCAAAATCGGGATTAGTTTGACACAACTTCGCCCGGCAGGAACGATTGAGATTGATGGAAATCGAGTCGATGCTGTCACGGAAGGGAATTTTATTAACGCCGGTGAACAAGTCGTCGTGCAAGACGTCACACACGGACGAGTCATCGTTCGAGTCCAAAAAACGAAGGAGGAGTCACTCACATGACACCCGAACTATTGACCGTTCTACTCGTATCAGGAGGAATACTTATTTTCCTCGCGATTTTCTTTACGCTTGTCCCGATCCCGCTTTGGATCAGTTCACTTGCCGCCGGGGTCCGTGTCTCCATCTTTACATTAGTCGGAATGCGACTCCGTCGTGTTACACCGTCAAAAATCGTGAATCCATTGATCAAGGCAGTGAAAGCAGGAATCAACCTCAATACAAACCAACTGGAAAGTCACTTTCTTGCCGGTGGTAATGTCGACCGTGTCGTCAACGCCTTGATTGCGGCACACCGTGCGAATATTGAACTCAGTTTTGAACGGGCGGCAGCGATTGATTTAGCAGGTCGGAACGTGCTTGAAGCCGTACAGATGTCCGTTAACCCGAAAGTCATCGAAACGCCATTCATTGCCGGTGTTGCAATGAACGGGATTGAAGTTAAAGCAAAAGCTCGGATTACGGTCCGTGCCAATATCGACCGCCTCGTCGGTGGTGCGGGTGAAGAAACCGTCATCGCCCGTGTTGGTGAAGGGGTCATCTCGACGATTGGTTCATGTCAAGATCAAAAAGAAGTTCTTGAAAATCCGGAAATGATTTCCCGGACGGTCCTTGCGAAAGGTCTTGATTCAGGAACAGCATTCGAAATTCTCTCGATTGATATTGCCGATATCGATATCGGTAAAAACATTGGTGCCGTTCTTCAGACGGATCAGGCGGAAGCCGATAAAAACATCGCTCAAGCGAAAGCGGAAGAACGTCGCGCGATGGCGATTGCGAGCGAACAAGAGATGAAATCACGTGTCGAAGAAATGCGTGCGAAAGTCGTGGCGGCAGAAGCGGAAGTCCCGCTTGCGATTGCGGAAGCACTGCGTGACGGAAACTTCAGTGTAATGGATTATGCCAACTACTTGAACGTGACGGCTGATACGAAGATGCGTCAAGCCATCGGTGGTCAATCATCGCCGAACGACACACAATAAAAGGATGATCTAGATGGAAAGCTTAATTTGGGTCGGACTGATGATTGCCTTTGGTGTAATCTCGGTTATCTCAAAAGCAGCCGATCAAAAGAAGACCAGTTCTTCAACACGTGTTCCCTCTAAAGAATTTGGCGACTATGTCAAGAAAATGGTCGATCAAGTGGAAACGAAGCTTCCGGAAAATCGGGAGGTTCCACCTCCGATCAAACGGAAACAACCAAAGCAGACACAACCGGTCAAGCATCAGCGGACCGAATTGCAACAACGCTTGGATGAACGGGATCGTGTGAAAGCTCAGAAACAATCACGATCGAATCTGGGCAAGATCACTGGAAGTATTTCAAGTGATGAGATTGGAAAAAGACGGGATAAGAAAAAAGGGATGCAGACAACGCAAGAGGAAATCCGCCAGGCAATCATCTGGAGCGAAGTCCTTGGACCGCCGGTATCAAAACGGGCGTCAAAATCCCCGCATCGTTAAAAACAGGTCAGCTCTCGTGTAAGTGGAGAGCTGATTTTTTTTGTGAAGACACGATGGGAAAATCACGGGCTCAGCAAGGATAGAAAACGAAAAGAGTTAAAACAAGGAAACCACATCTTGAGGATGGGTTTTTCTTTCCATCTAATCTTCTTAAATGATAAAGTGGACTAGAACAGATTTATAGAGATGACGTACTGTTATCCATCATTAGGAGGCCAATCATAACGTGATATTCAATGAAAGAATCCCATTCGTATTTTCGAATTCAGAACAGATTCAAGCATTCGTAGGACCGAACGATGCCGTACTAAAAACGATGGAAGCGGAGCTGGAAGTCCAACTTACCCATCGTGGTGATGAATTGCTGGCGCAGGCGGAAGAAGAACGGTCTGTCGTGTTAGCAAAACAGGTCGTCGGTGTCTTAAAGCAACTGGTTGATCGGGGAGCCGTCTTAACGGAACGTGACGCAACAAGCGCAATTCAACTGGCGCGACAAGACCGGGTCGATGAATTACTCGAATTATACGATACGGTCATTCATACGAATCACAAGGGAAAACCGCTCCGGGCAAAAACACTTGGTCAAGCCCGTTACGTCCGGGGAATTGAAAAATGTGATTTAACATTCGGTATCGGACCGGCCGGAACCGGGAAAACGTATTTAGCGGTCGTCATGGCAGCAAAGGCCTTAAAAGAAGGTTATGTCAAACGATTAGTATTAACACGACCTGCAGTTGAAGCAGGGGAAAATCTCGGATTCTTACCGGGGGATCTAAAAGAAAAAGTCGATCCGTATTTACGTCCGCTTTATGATGCGTTACATGACGTGCTTGGTGTGGAACACACAGCCCGTTTGTTGGAACGGGGTGTGATTGAAATTGCACCGCTCGCCTATATGCGGGGGCGGACACTGGAGCATGCTTTCGTCATTTTGGATGAAGCGCAAAATACGACAAGAGAACAAATGAAAATGTTTTTGACACGTCTTGGTTTTCACTCGAAGATGATTGTCACAGGCGATTTAACGCAAGTTGATTTACCTCGGGGAAAAGCATCCGGTTTACAAGAAGCGTTGAATTTACTTGGCAATGTTCGCGGCATTCATTTTGAACACTTTAGTTCGGCTGATGTCGTCCGGCATCCACTTGTTCGGAAAATCATTGATGCGTATAGTCAAGAACTCGATTGAAGCGCAACAGGTGAGTCTTGAAGTGGAAAGGAGACGAACGGATGCGCAAAGTAGGTATGTGGATCAGTCTGCTGACACTCGGCTTTTACATCATCGTTTCGACGATGATGTATGTCAGTGTCCGGCCCGAAGCACTGTCAGCAGATCCATTTTCGATTGCAGAAGAAGATATTCGGTCACCGCTGACGATGGAAGACCGGGAAGCCACCCGGTTACTGAAAGAAAATACGGTAGCCGCAATTGATAGCCAATACACGATTAAACAGGAATATGCTGCACAGCAAATCGATAAAGTCGAGCAACTGTTTGCAAGTCTTAAAGGCATTAAAAAAGCAGAAGACATCGGTCGAATCAAACAGCGGCTCCGGGGAACGGAAGCCGCGGATTTACTGCAAGACGATGAATTGCGGCTTCTTGCCACATCGTCTACAGCAATGCGGACGACGACACGCGACGTTGTGATTACGGCCATTGAGGAAGCGATGCGGCAACGAATTTCTTCTGATGGCGGTGAAGTGGCGGAAGCGCGTGAAAATGCACGACTTGATATTGAACGGTCCGCCTTATCGTTTTCGATGAAGGCTGTCGGAAAAACGCTGACTGATCAATTGATTGTTACGAACTATGTGTACGATCCCGAGAAAACAGAGCAGTTGCGTAAGCAGACCAGCGATAAAGTGGAACCGGTCTTGATTTCTGAGGGAGAAGTCATCGTCAAACGGGGAGAAGTCATCTCCCAGGATGCCTACCGTCAACTGCAACTCGTCGGTCTGATTTCTGACCGGCAATCCCTTAAACCTTTGTTTGGAACGTTGATTGTCAGTGCTCTGATGACACTGTTGTTGTTCGGATTCATCAGTCGATCCAACTTACGTTATGCAAAGATGGGCAGAGTAAAGCTGTTCAGTTTGGTGTATTTAGTTGTGATATTGCAACTTGTCGTGACGTACGGGATGGCTTTCTTGGCAGACGATATTAATCCGGCTCTGTATTTACTAACGCCGACTGCATTTTCAGCGTTAGTTTTGCGTAATTTATTGAATGAGCGAATCGCTTTATCCAGTACCTTGTTCATGGCTCTAGCAGGTACTTTTTTCTACAGTACGAACCAAAATTTCAGCTTTAATATCGCGATTTACTTATTGGTCGGCGGGTTAGTGGCCACCTATTTCCTACGTTCCAGCTTGTCACGCCGGCGGATTTTCGTCAGCAGTTTGACGATTGCTTTAGCGAACGTAGCGGTTTTCCTCGCTTTCGTACTCATGCGTAGTGGACAGTTGGAAGTGAAAGAGACGTCGATTCTGTTAGGGTTTGCCGTTGTCAGTGGTATCTTCAGTGCGATCTTGGCGATTGGATTATTACCGTTTCTTGAGATGACATTCGGTATTTTAGCCCCGACACGTCTCTTGGAATTGTTAAACCCGACCCATCCCTTGTTAAAAAAACTATTGGTCGAGGCTCCGGGAACGTATCATCACAGTATGATGGTCGCAAATCTTGCCGAGACGGCTTGTGAAGCGATTGGCGCGGACGGGTTGCTTGCCCGCGTTGGTGCGTACTATCATGATTTAGGGAAAACACGGCGTCCGCTCTATTTCATTGAAAATCAGCATGGACTTAATCCGCATGACCGTCTGACACCGGAAGAATCCGCTCGAGTGATTCTTGCCCATACGGATGACGGAGTGGAACTGTTGGAAGAAGAAAAGTTACCGAGTGTCATCGTCGATATCTGCCGGGAGCATCATGGTACGTCATTACTCCGTTATTTTTACGTCAAGGCAACGGAACAAGGTGAAGTCAATGAAGCGGATTTCCGTTACTCGGGTCCGAAACCACAAACGCGCGAAGCGGCAGTCATCATGATTGTCGATTCCATCGAGGCAGCGGTCCGATCCATGAAGTCTCCGACTGAAGAGGGCATTCAGGAACTGGTCAAAAAAATCATTCGCGAAAAATTGTTGGATGATCAATTTTCGGACTGTGAACTGACGACACGTGACATTTACCGGGTCGGTGAAAGCGCCTGCCACACGTTATCCGGGTTATTCCATGAACGGATTGAATATCCTGAATTAAAGAAAGAGGAACTTACATGAATATTTACATGACAGATGAAGGTACATTGTTGACGGAAGAACAACTGAAATTAGTGGAAGCGATTTTGGTCTATACCGCAACAGAAGAAAAGATTGAAGCGAACAGTGAATTATCCGTCACGTTCGTGACAAATGATGAGATTCAGCAAATCAACCGGGAATGGCGTGGGAAGGATCAAGCAACGGACGTCATTTCGTTTGCGATGGATGAACTGGGAGAAGATGAGATTGATTTTGAATTGCTTGAGGATGAACCAGTTGTGCTTGGAGATTTGATCATTTCCGTGGAACGTTGCCGGGAACAGGCGGCGGAATACGGGAATCATTTCGAACGGGAACTTGGGTTCCTGGCCGTTCATGGTTTCCTGCATCTTCTCGGATACGATCATATCGAAAAGGCAGATGAAGAGATCATGACGAAGCGTCAGGAGGAAATCCTGCATCACTTTGAACTGTACCGAGGAAAATTGTGAAGACGTGGTGGTTACCATTCACCCATGCGATGAACGGGATCCGTCAGGCGGTAAAGGAAGAACGGCATATGAAGGTCCATTTTACGATTGGGTTGATTGTCCTGGCGCTTGCCTTGTATTTACCGTTGACATGGATGGAACGGGCGATTTTATGTTTAACAATCGGCGTAGTCATCAGTGCGGAAATGTTCAATACCGCCTTTGAACGGACCGTTGACCTCGTCACGGAAGAATGGCATCCGCTTGCAAAAGCAACAAAGGATATCGCGAGCGGAGCTGTGCTTGTGTTGGCGCTTACATCAATTGCGATTGCACTATGCATCTTCGTTCCATATTTGGTACAATAAGAATCCGGCCTTTTTTTGGCCAATACCGTTCCTAAAAGGGGAAAAATGACATGAAAACAGAACAATTACTCGAACAGGCTAAACTTGCACGCCAAAAAGCGTATGTTCCTTATTCAAAATTCCAAGTCGGAGCTGCCTTGCTCACGAAAGACGGACAGGTTTTCCATGGCTGTAATATCGAAAATGCGGCGTATGGTCTTTGCAACTGTGCTGAGCGGACAGCGATCTTCTCGGCATGGGCACAAGATGCACGTGAATACGCAGCGATGGCTGTCGTAGCAGATACGGAAGGACCTGTCGCACCATGCGGACAATGCCGTCAAGTTCTGTTTGAAATGTGTGACGCGGATATGCCGGTCTACTTGACGAACCTGACGGGTGACGTCACGGAAACGACAGTTGGTGCTCTCTTACCGGGTGCATTCACGAAGGGAGATCTTCATGTTTAAAGAAGGATTTAAATCAGGATTCGTTTCGATTATCGGTCGTCCGAACGTTGGGAAATCAACGTTCTTGAACCGTGTCATCGGACAGAAAATCGCCATTATGTCGGATAAACCACAAACGACACGGAATAAGATTCAAGGTGTCTATACGACAGATGATGTGCAAACGATTTTCATCGATACACCGGGAATCCATAAACCGAAACACAAACTCGGTGACTTCATGATGAAAGTTGCGACAAACGCCTTACGTGAAGTTGATGCAATTCTCTTCATGATTAACGTGACCGAACCAAAAGGTAAAGGTGACGAATTCATCATCGAGAAGTTGAAGGATTTGGATACACCGATCATTCTTGTCATGAATAAGGTCGATTTGATTCATCCGAACGATATCCCGCCAATCATCGAATCGTATCAAAACGAATTGAACTTCGCAGCAGTCGTTCCGATTTCTGCTCTTCAAGGAAATAATGTCGAACCGCTTCTGCAAGAAATCTCGAAAATCTTACCGGAAGGTCCGATGTACTATCCGGCGGATCAAATCACCGATCATCCGGAACGATTCATTATCTCGGAAATGATTCGTGAGAAAGTCCTGCAGAAGACACGTGACGAAGTGCCGCACTCGATTGCTGTCGCCATTGATCAGATCAAGACACGTGAAGACGGAAACATGGTCGATATTCACGCAACGATTTTGATTGAACGTGATTCACAAAAAGGAATCATCATCGGCAAACGTGGTGCCCTGTTAAAAGAAATCGGTTCAGAAGCACGGACGGACATCGAGATGCTGCTTGGAACAAAAGTCTACTTGAACCTTTGGGTGAAGGTTCAAAAAGACTGGCGGAACAAAGCAGGTCAACTGCGTGAACTCGGATTCCGAGACGACGAGTATTAATCGATGATTGATAAGGCGGAAGGGCTTGTCTTACGGACGGTCGTGTATGGTGAATCGAATAAAATCATTACACTGTTGACACGTGAATATGGCAAGCTCGCCGTCATGGCGCGTGGTGCTAAAAAACCCGGCAGCCGTTTCAATGCAGCGAGCCAGCCGTTTATCCGGGCCATTTACGTGTATCCACGTTCGCGTGGTCTCGGTCAATTAAAATCAGCAGACGTCATCACAGGGTATTCGAAAATTCGTCAAGATGTGTTTTTGATGGCTTATGCGATGTATCTTCTTGAACTGGCAGATAAAGCACTTGATGAACGGGTCCCGCAGCCGGCACTCTATGATTTGTTTGTCGATGGTCTTGAAGCGATGGACGAAGGACTCGACCCGGATGTCGTCTCCTTCATCATCGAACTCCGGTTATTACGTCATCTGGGAATCGCCCCGCACTTAAATGGCTGTACGATTTGTGGCAGTGCCGAAGCGCCGTTTGCCTTTTCGTTGAATCACGGTGGTTTACTTTGCAGACGACATCGTCATGAAGATGAACATGCTGTTTCTTTGACGGAATCCGTGGCGAAGATGTTGTATGTCTTTTCCGTTTATGACTTTTCCCGGATTGGTACAGTCGAGGTGAAGCCGGAAACGAAACGTTTATTGCGTCAAATCATGGATGCTTATATGGAACGGTACAGCGGTCTCCGCCTTCGTTCGAAACGGGTTCTCGATCAATTACTGAATCTCGGAGACGATTGACAGATGCGCTCTACGTTCGGTAGAATAGGTGCGGAAGAACTAACTAAACGAACACGATGAGAAAAAGGAGTAACACCTGATGTTCAGTCAAGCGATTTCGGGATAGTGCGAGCCGGAAATGAAGCAGGTGCGAACGGCATTTTTGAGTGTTCCCGGTCAAAGAGTGGCATGCCGACGCATGCAAGTAGGGTGGAACCGCGGGCTCGTCTCGTCCCTATGTACAACCTTGTTGTACATAGGGACGTTTTTGCGTTCCCGCATAAATTTGGAGGTGGAAGTCTTGAAGATGACAGTACAGGAAATGATCTTAACACTGCAAAAATTTTGGGCTGAACAAGGGTGCTTGACGATGCAAGCCTATGACGTGGAAAAAGGCGCCGGAACAATGAATCCGATGACGTTTTTACGAAGTCTTGGACCAGAACCCTGGAACGTTTGTTATACAGAACCATCACGCCGACCAGCGGACGGACGCTACGGCGAAAACCCGAACCGCTTGTATCAACATCATCAGTTCCAAGTCATCATGAAACCGTCACCGGACAACATTCAGGAACTGTACTTACAAAGTCTTGAATTGCTCGGCATCAATCCGCTTGAACATGACATTCGTTTCGTCGAAGATAACTGGGAAAACCCGACATTCGGTGCCGCCGGACTCGGATGGGAAGTCTGGTTGAACGGGATGGAAATCACGCAGTTCACGTACTTCCAACAAGTCGGCGGGATTGAATGTAATCCGATCGCAGTTGAAATCACGTACGGAATCGAACGACTCGCATCATACATCCAAGATGTCGAAAGTGTCTTTGATTTGGTCTGGACAGACGGCTTCAAATACGGCGATATCTTCTACCAGCCGGAGTTCGAACACTCGAAGTATACGTTTGAGACATCTGATGTCGATCTCTTGTTCACATTGTTCGATCAATACGAAAAAGAAGCCAACCGGGCACTCGATGAGAACCTCGTCTTCCCGGCCTATGACTATATCTTGAAATGTTCACATACGTTTAACCTGTTGGATGCCAAAGGGGCGATTTCCGTCACGGAACGAACGGGCTTTATTCACCGTGTCCGAAACATGTCGCGCCGCTGTGCCCAAAGTTTCATCGAAGAACGGGAACGTTTAGGTTTCCCATTGATTAAATCGAAAGCTGGTGAATCGCATGCATGAGTTATTACTTGAAATCGGTCTTGAAGAAATGCCTGCCCGTTTTGTCTTACAATCGGAGACACAATTAAAAGAACGTGTGACGACATTCTTAAATGAAGCACGTATCACGTTCGACGCGATTGAATCATTTTCGACGCCACGTCGCTTGGCCGTTCTCGTAACCGGAATGTCGGAACGTCAGACTGACTTGGAAGAGACGCTTAAAGGACCGGCGAAACGGATTGCAGTGGACGCGGACGGCAATTGGACAAAAGCCGCCCAAGGATTTGCACGCGGTAAAGGTTTGACGACGGATGATCTGTTCCTTCAAGAAGAGAAGGGGATCGAATACATCTTTGCGACGCGCAAAGAATCAGGGCAAGAAACAGCAACACTTTTACCGGGACTCAAACAAATCGTTGAAGCGATGTCGTTCCCGAAAAATATGCGTTGGAGCACGCAGTCATTACGCTACATGCGTCCGATTCGTTGGATGATTGCTTTACTGGATGATCAAGTGATTCCGTTTGAGGTGGCAAATGTTGCGACTGGGCGGACGACACGCGGACACCGTTTCCTTGGACAGGACATTACGATTTTACGACCGAATGCCTATGTTGAGGCACTTGCCGGAGAACATGTCATTGTCAGTTACGAACAGCGTCGCCGGTTGATTGAGGAACAAATTCAAAAACTCAGCACACAAGAAGGTTTTGAAGTGCCGATTGATCCGACGCTACTTGAGGAAGTCACGAATCTGGTCGAATATCCGACTGCGTTATTCGGAGCATTTGACGAAGCGTACCTCGAATTGCCGGAAGAAGTACTGATCACGACGATGAAGGAACACCAACGCTATTTCCCGGTTAAAAAAGACGGAACGTTGCTGCACTACTTCGTCACTGTCCGTAACGGGAATGCGATGCATCTCGAGAACGTAGCCCGCGGAAACGAAAAAGTCATTCGGGCACGTCTTGCCGATGCACAGTTCTTCTATGAAGAAGATAAAAAAGCGGACATCGATGCCCAAGCAGCGCGACTTGATAAAATCGTCTTCCATGAAAAACTTGGAACGACAGGTGAAAAAGTCCGTCGTGTGCGCGGGATGGCGCTGCAGTTGGCGGAACGATTCAATGCGGATAAAGCGAAAGTCGAACGTGCCGGAACGATTTATAAGTTCGATCTTGTGAGCCAGATGGTGTATGAATTCACAGAACTGCAAGGTATGATGGGTGAACGTTACGCCAACATGAAAGGGGAAGACGCTGAAGTCGCAGCGGCGATCCGGGAACATTACTTGCCACGTTTTGCCGGGGATGAAAGTCCAGGCACACCAACCGGTACGGTATTAGCTGTTCTTGACAAGATGGACAGCGTGGCTGGATTCTTCGGTGTTGGTATGATTCCGAGCGGTTCGGCTGATCCATATGCGTTACGACGCCAAGCTCAAGGAATCGTTCAGATTCTTTCAGACCGTCAGATTGAGATGACGTTGTCAGAGCTAATCGATTTCGTCGTGTCTTCTCAATTAAAAGCAGGTCTTTATCAAGCGGATGCAGAAACAGTTAAAGCAGCAATGGAAGACTTCTTCAATCAGCGTCTAAAGTTCCGCTTATCGGAAAAAGGATATCGTCATGATGTCATCGAAGCGGCACTTGAGCCGAAGCTAACAGTCGAAGCAAATGAAAAACGGGCAGCGATGCTTGAACAGGCCACACAACAACCAACCTTTAAGAAGACAGTGGAGCAACTCAGCCGTGTCTTGAACATCTCGAAAAAAGCAGAGACGGTTGTGGCGGTAAATCCAGCGCTCTTTGAAAATGAAGCAGAACGTGCCTTGCATGAACAAATCGAGCAACTGATTCCAAAAGTCGAAGCAGCAGTTCAAGCCTCTGACTATAACGAAGCGATTCAAGTGCTCGAATCGAGTGTTCCGGCCATTACTGCTTATTTTGATGGAACGATGATCATGGCGGATGACAACGCAGTTCGGACGAATCGTCTTAGCGAGATGAAGCGGTTTGCGACGGCGATCGAACAAGTCGCACGATTCAATGCACTCACTTTAGTGTGAATAAAGGACGGATGAGCCGATGAAGTTAAATGAACGGCAGAAAAAAATACTCCAAATCGTTAAAGAAAACGGTCCGATCACAGGAGAGCAGATTGCATCTGAACTCTCCTTGACGCGGGCGACCTTACGTCCGGACTTATCGATTTTGACGATGACCGGCATGCTGGAAGCACGTCCCCGCGTTGGTTATATGTATGTCGGTAAAAAGAATACCTCCATGTTGCATGAAAAACTGGATACGTTGACCGTTGGCGAATTCATGTCTTCTGCGAAAGTGATTCATGAAGGAATGACGGTTTACGATGCGATCGTTCATCTGTTCCTCGAAGACGTCGGTTCGCTGTTCGTTGTCGGCAAAGACCATGCGTTAGTCGGTGTCTTGTCGCGGAAAGACTTTTTACGGGCAGCAATCGGAAATCAGGAACTGGACTCGTTACCGGTCAACATCATCATGACACGGATGCCGAATCTGACGGTTTGTGAGAAATCAGAGACATTGATCGGAGCAGGGATGAAACTCATCGAAAAACAGATCGATTCCATGCCGGTCGTCGAGCAGGTGGACGGAATCTTAAAAGTCGTCGGACGCATGACGAAGACGAACATGACAAAAGTGTTGGTCGCGCTGGCACGAGATGAAGAACTTTAATAGGGGGTTCGCAGATGAGACAACGTATTTATGTAGTAAGTGACTCGGTTGGTGAAACATGTGAATTGGTCGTGCGGGCAGCAGCGATTCAGTTTCCGGAACAAGCGATTGAAACAGTCCGGATTCCATTCGTCGATGACGATCAAGTTATTTATGATTTAGTGTTACACGCAAAAGAAGAGCAGGCGACAATCGTCTATACCATCGTTCATGCCACCCATCGCCGGCTTCTTGCTGAAACGGCACATGCACACGAAGTCAAGGCGATTGATCTGTTGGGTCCGTTACTGGATACAATGGAGGGACGTCTTGGGATGCAGCCGAAAGAAGAACCGGGACTGATTTACCGGCTGGACGAAGAATATTTCCGGAAAATCGAAGCCGTTGAATTTGCCGTGAAATATGATGACGGTCGCGATCCGCGCGGTATCAAACGGGCGGATATCGTATTGATTGGTGTATCACGTACCTCGAAGACGCCGTTGTCTCAATACTTGGCGTTAAAACGTTACAAAGTTGCGAATGTACCGCTCGTCCCGGAATCGATTCCACCGGAAGAACTGTTTGATATCCCGAAAGAAAAATGTTTTGGATTATTGATTTCTCCCGAGAAGCTGATTGACATCCGGATGGAACGTCTCCGTTCGCTTGGACTGAAACCGGAAGCCGCTTATGCACAGATGGATCGAATCAATCGTGAACTCGATTATGCAAAAAATCTGTATGACCGGATTGGTTGCCAAGTCATCGATGTGACAAATAAAGCGGTCGAGGAAACGGCCAATCTCATCTTGACAGGGATTTCCGGCAAATCACATGACTAGTAAAGTATGCTTTCACGTAGTATACTAATCTAGCTGCTTAATGAGATGATGCAAATTTTCTAATGAAACGGAACGAGTATTCGTTCCGTTTCATTGCGGGTATATGTATATAAACGTTCGAAAGGAGAGGTGACCAATTGAAACGGCTTCCTGACGAATTGGTTGACCAAGTCCGACAAGCAACGGATATCGTTGAATTGATATCAGAACGTGTAGAATTAAAAAAACAAGGGAATCGTTATTCAG
>CAACWS010000547.1_pt1 | contig 13593 bp, 10 predicted proteins | sample 2275721 | NCBI WGS metagenome assembly CAACWS01 (sample SAMEA5312468, study PRJEB27640) | indoor metagenome | biome: indoor environment; feature: uncontrolled; material: polymer concrete tiles wood | place: Germany | collected 2014-07-07
GCATATAATTTTTCTTCATAGTTCACTGTTAATGGGAAGAAATCTAAGTCTTTCGGTTGTTTTGATGCTACGACCGTCGCAAGGACTGCCGTCTCACCGTAACGGATCAATGCTGCTCCGTTTGCTTGTTTGGCCAGTTGACCGATTTCAATTGTTAATGGACGTCCACCGAGTTCGGTCGAAAACGTCTGCTTTGTTTGTGACATGCACAAATCCCCTCTCACTTCTATCCGTTTTTTCATTCAAATCTAATTATGGATGTTCTTGCGCCAAATGTCCACGAATCGGCAAAAAAAAGAAGCAGGAGACGATGCTCCTGCTTCCTTGTTGATCTGTTCGGATTAGCGACGAAGACCAAGACGCTCGATCAATGAACGGTAACGTGAAACATCCTTGTTACGAAGGTATGTGAGCAAGTTACGGCGACGACCAACCATTTTCAAGAGACCACGACGTGAGTGGTGATCCTTTTTGTGTGTACGTAAGTGATCGTTTAAAGTTGTGATCTGTTCAGTTAAAACAGCAACTTGTACTTCCGGCGAACCAGTATCGCCTTGTTTCGTAGCATAAGCTTCGATAATTTCATTTTTACGTTCTTTAGTGAGTGCCATTGTCACTCCACCTCCATCTTTTGAATGACCGTATTGCCGAGCATCGGATGGTGAGACCTGATGCCAAGCCAACCGGCTGTACGTATTCGTACTGACTCATCATAACGAACCCGTCACCGTCTGTCAAACCGTTAGTGCCTGCATCGCGTGAATTTTATCTTGGGCAAGTTGATTTTTTAAACTCTCGATTCCATCGAATGCTTGTTCGTCCCGTAAGTAAGCCATCCATTCGAGCTTCAGTTCCTGTCCATATAAATCTTCGTCGAATGCGAGCAGGTGAGTTTCGATGCTGACTTCTCCCGTCTCATAAAACGTCGGTCTCCGTCCGATGTTCGTCATTGCCGGAAATTTCCGCCCATCCTCTAGATGAACGAACGTCGCATAGACACCTAGTTTCGGAATGACATAAGCAAATTCCGGGCGGATATTGGCGGTCGGAAATCCAATTTGGCGACCGCGGGCGTCGCCATGAATGACAATCCCTTTCGTTTGATACGGCTCACCTAACAACAGAGCTGCCTCTGCGACGGCGCCATCTGCGAGCAAACGACGAATTCGTGTCGAGCTGACCTTTTCATCGTCTGCTTGGTGTTCTGAAACGATCGTATGATCAAATCGTCCACGACTGTGGAAATCAAGCGTCGCCATTTTGCCTGCCCCGAACCGTCCATACGAATAATCAAATCCTGCAACAATGTGGCGTGCTCCGGCAGCAATTAAATAGTGGTCAACGAAGTCCTGTGGTGACAACTCTGAAAAGGCGACTGTGAATTCAATGACATACACCCGGTCAATGCCAAGTTGCGCCATCTTTTCGAGTTTTCGGTCCAGCGGTGTAATGTAGAGAATCTGTTCCGTTCCGTTACCAAGTACTTGTTTCGGATGAGGATCAAACGTCATGACCGCTACCGGCAGATGTAATTCGCGGCTTTTTTCAATTGCGGTTTGTAAAACACGTTGGTGTCCAAGATGTACGCCATCAAAAAAGCCGAGTGCAATAACAGCCGGGTCTTCTACTGGTTGTTCTGGATATGTTAAATGAATGATGTCCATTCCTGATCTCTCCGATCCTAATCGATTTGTAACATGACTTCTACGCGTCCCATATTGATTTCGGAATCAAGCCGGTAGATTGCTAAAGGGATGCCCTCTTCATTATAGACAGTAAAGCGTTCAAATTCGACCGGAATGCCTGCTAACTTGGCACCATTCAAGACACGGGCCGCTGTCTCGGCGTCTACAGTCAACCGTGGCCACTTTTGAATGACTTGTTCAATCGGTAAAACGTACTGCATCCGCTCTTCCACCGTCTCACAGGCTTCAAGTGTTGCAAGTGTCACCGCTTCTGTTTCGGACATCGCACCCGAGCTTGTCCGGCGCAATTCACTCATATGGGCCGCATAACCTAACCGTTCACCGATTTCAACCGCAAGTGTCCGGATGTACGTGCCTTTTCCGCAGGCAATTTCGATTTGAAAACGGCAGACACCGTCTTCAAAAGTCAATTCAGATGTTCGGTCCAGTGTATCGATTTGAACGATTCGGGTCGGTCGTTCCACTTCGATGCCTTTACGGGCATATTCATATAATTTTTTCCCGTTTACTTTCACGGCCGAATAATAGGGCGGTGTCTGTTCCAGCTGTCCGGTCAGTTGATTGAGTATTTCATCGACTTGCTGCTCCGTAAATGCATCAGGTGGGACCGGCGTTTCCCGAACGGTTTCCCCGTGGGCATCTTCGGTTGTCGTCGCATAGCCAATCGTCACTTCTGCGACATACTTCTTCCCTTCGTCCGTAATGAAGCGCGCAAGCTTCGTTGCTCGTCCGAGACAAATCGGCAAGACACCTGTCACTTCCGGATCAAGCGTTCCGGTATGTCCGACTTTTTTTGTTTGAAAAAGGCGACGCAGTCGAAAAACACAATCGTGACTCGTCATACCTGCTGGTTTATCTAACGGTAATACTCCGATGGGTTCCATCCTTGTCCCTCCTAAAAAAGGACAACCACAGGTGTGGTTGCCCTTGTCTTGTTAATCCTTGTTCAAGTTCCGGAGCAATTCGTCGATCCGTGATCCGTACTCGACAGATGTATCGATCTCAAACAGCAATTCAGGTGTCTTCCGTAAACGGATCCGTGATCCGATTTCTTTACGCATGAACCCTTTTGACTTTTCAAGACCAACGCGCGCTTCTTCACGCACCGTTTCATCACCGAGCACCGAATAAAAGATCGTTGCTTGTTGTAAGTCACCTGTGACTTCAACACCGGTTACCGTCACCGCCTTGACACGCGGATCATTCACATCTTTAATCAACATTTGCGTAATTTCTTTACGCACCTGCTCTGCTACACGATTGGAACGTACGCTCATTCTATATCCCTCCAGTTCGGATTCTGATCCGTTCTGTTACTTGCGTTTAACTTCTTCCATGATGAACGCTTCGATGACATCGTCTACTTTGATATCGTCGTATCGTTCGATCTTGATTCCACACTCGTAACCGGCTGCTACTTCTTTGACATCGTCTTTGAAGCGGCGCAACGTATCGAGTTTTCCTTCATAAATAACGATGCTGTCACGAACAACACGAACACCTGCAGAACGTGTCAATTTACCTTCTGTGACATAACCACCGGCAATCGTTCCGACTTTCGAGACTTTGATGACGTCACGAACTTCAGCTTGACCAATGATTTTCTCAACGAATTCTGGGTCAAGAAGACCTTTCATCGCTTGTTCGATTTCTTCGATCGCATTGTAGATGATTTTGTGAAGACGAATCTCAACCTTCTCTTGGTCTGCCATCGATTTCGCGTTACCATCTGGACGGACGTTAAAGCCGATGATGATGGCGTTAGCTGCTGAAGCCAAGATGACATCACCTTCTGTGATGGCACCAACACCTGAGTGGACGATGTTGATCTTAGCACCTTCGACGTCGATTTTCTTGAGTGAACCGGCGAGGGCTTCGACTGAACCTTGAACGTCACCTTTGATGATGATGTTGAGGTCTTTGACTTCGCCTTCTTTGATCCGGTCGAAGAGATCTTCCAAACTGACTTTCGCTGAATCGCGGCGTTGTGCCTCGATTTCACGTTGGTAACGCGCTTCCCCGATTTGACGGGCTTTTTTCTCATCTTCAAACGCAAAGAATTGATCTCCGGCTTTTGGTACATCGTTCAAGCCTGTAATTTCGATTGGTGTCGACGGGCCAACCTCTTTGACACGGCGACCGATATCGTTGACCATTGCCCGAATCCGGCCGAACGTATGACCGACGACAATTGGATCTCCGACACGAAGTGTTCCGTGTTGGACGAGCAATGTCGCAACAGGTCCGCGTCCTTTATCGAGTTTCGCTTCGATGACCGTTCCGCGTCCGTGCATGTCCGGTGTAGATTTATATTCTTGGACTTCGGAGACAAGAAGAATCATCTCAAGCAACTCGTCGATTCCGTCTCCTTTAAGAGCTGAAACCGGTACGAAAATCGTGTCACCGCCCCAGTCCTCGGCTACGAGTTCGAACTCCGTCAATTCTTGTTTGACACGGTCTGGATTAGCGCCTTCTTTATCCATCTTGTTGACAGCAACGATGATTGGAACTCCGGCTGCTTTTGCGTGGCTGATCGCTTCTTCCGTTTGCGGCATGACGCCGTCATCTGCTGCGACAACGATGATGGCGATATCCGTGACATCTGCCCCACGTGCACGCATTGTTGTAAACGCGGCGTGACCTGGTGTATCGAGGAATGTAATTTTCTTTCCTTCGATTTCTACTTGGTAGGCACCGATATGCTGCGTAATTCCGCCGGCTTCGCCTGCTGTGACTTTTGTGTTTCGGATCGAGTCAAGCAATGTCGTTTTACCGTGGTCAACGTGTCCCATGATTGTAACGACCGGTGGACGTTCTGACAATTCGTAGTTATCGAGGTTCAGTTCATATGCATCGAAGTCTGTTTCATCGACTTTAACTGTTTTTTCGACTTCAAATCCGAAGTCAGATGCAAGCAATTCAACCGTCTCATCATCGAGATCTTGGTTAATGGTCGCCATAACGCCCATTCCCATCAATTTCATGATCAGTTCGTTTGGTTTTTTATCCATTTTTTCAGCCAATTCGCCGACTGTTAAGTTGTCTGCGTATTGAACGACGTTCGCCATTGCTTCTTCTTGCGCCCGACGTGCTGCTTTTCGTTGACTTGATTTTGAATTTGGGTCTGCTACTTCCAGTTTACGTGGTTCCACTTTTTTCTGTGGACGGCGTTTTCCACCGCGGTTATTGCGGTTTCCGAATTCCGGACGTCCGCCTTTTGTATTGCGTGATTGGTTCCCTGCTGGTTTGTTAGTTGTTCCTGGTCTGTTCGGTTTATTGTCTGATTTCACTTGTTTTGGAGCCTCCGTTTTTTGGACCCGATGTTTCTCGGGATTAAATACTTTGTCGAGTTGCTGTACTGTCTGTTCATCTAAAACCGCCATGTGATTCTTGACCGGTTTTTCCAGTTTTTCGAGCTGGGCGATGACCTGCTTACTCGTTACATTCTGTTCTTTCGCGAATTCGTATACACGTTTACCCAAAAGATCCACCTCCAGTTAATCGTTCGAGAGGAGTTCCGTTAGCTTTTTCGCAAATCCGGCTTCGTTGACTGACACGACAACACGCGCGTCTTTCCCAAGTGCATGTCCAAGAATGTTTCGATCTCCGACTTCGATGTACGGAACACGATAACTTGTACATTTATCCGTCACTTTCTTACGCGTGGCAGCCCCCGCATCTGCTGCTAAGAGGACGAGTTTGGCTTGTCCTCCCCGTACTTCTTTCAGTACGAGTTCTTCTCCAGTCGTCACTTTCCGCGCTCGGTTCGCGAGACCAAGGAGCGATTCCCATTTACTCATGTGTACCTCCCGCGATCGCAAGCAATTGATCATATAACTCATCTGTCGTCTTGACTTTCAGATGATGATCGAGTGTGCGCTTCTTTTTGGCTGTCGCAATGACAGTGGCATCTTTCGTCAAATAGGCGCCTCGCCCATTCATTTTACCATTAAGATCGACGACAACCTCACTGTCAGGTGTCCGGACGACCCGAATTAACTCTTTTTTAGGACGCATTTCTTGTGTGATGACACATTTGCGTAATGGTACCTTTTTTTGCACGAATTATTCCTCGCCTTCGACTTGGACCGTTTCCACGTCAACTGCTTCTGTTGCCGCAGGTTCGACTTTCATGAAGACATCTTTCAATTCCATCGATTCTGCTTCTGATTCGCTCTTGATGTCAATTTTCCATCCTGTTAACTTGGCAGCTAAACGGGCATTTTGACCACGTTTCCCGATCGCAAGTGACAATTGGAAGTCCGGTACGACGACGATTGTCGCTTTTGCCGGCTCATTGACATATACGGCGACGACTTGTGCTGGACTTAATGCATTGGCGACGTATTCTTTCGGATCATCTGAATAACGGACGATATCAATCTTTTCTCCGTTTAATTCGTTAACGATACGTTGGACACGCGCTCCTTTTTGACCGACACATGCACCGACAGGATCGATTTCGTCGGAAGCAACGGCAATCTTCGAACGGTCGCCGGCTTCACGTGCTACCGACTTCACTTCAACTTCGCCGCTGGCGATTTCAGGTACTTCGATTTCAAACAGACGTTTTAATAAACCTGGGTGTGTCCGCGATACAAGAATCGATGCGCCTGATCCCTTGACCATTGGATCGACTTTCGTTACGTATACTTTGATGTATTCCCGGATTCCGAAACGTTCATTCGGCATCTGTTCGTGTGTCGTCAGTACGGCTTCAATCCCCTCCAGGTTAACGTAAAGATTACGTGCATCCTGACGTTCAACCATTCCGGTCATGATTTCATCTTCCCGGTCGGCGAAATGATTGTAAATACGTTCCCGCTCTGCTTCGCGCATCTTTTGTGTGACGATTTGTTTCGCCGTTTGTGCTGCGACACGTCCGAAATCACCTGGTGTCACTTCGACTTTATGGAAATCACCGAGTTCATACGTTGGATCGATTTCGTGTGCTTCCTCGAGTGAAAGCTGTTCTTCCGGCTGTGTCAAACGTTCAACAACCTCTTTTAAGGCAAAGACACGGATATCTCCTGTCTGTTGGTCAAATTCGACTTTTACTGCCTCCGACTCTTTTCCAAAGTTGCGACGGTAAGCGGAAATCAATGCCTGTTCCAGCGCATCGATGATGATATTCTTATCAATCTCTTTTTCTTTAGCGATTTGTTCGATTGCTTCAAGTAACTGTGGTCCCATCGTTCTCTTCCTTTCCTTAGAACACTACCGCAAGCCGCGCCATCGCGATCTTGTTCACCGGTATTTCAATTTTCAATTTTCGTGTCTTCACACGGACTTCGAGTTCAAGCATTTCTTCAGAATAAGTCAGTAGTGTACCCTCAAATTCTGTCGCATCCTTGACGGGATCATGCGTCTTGATATAGACGTGTTTGCCAATCGCCTTTTCGAAATCCTCGGTTTTTTTGAGTGGTCGTTCAGCACCTGGACTCGCAACATCTAAATAGTAGGGTTCGTCAATCGGATCATCTTGATTCAATGCTTCCGATAACTTTTCATTGATGTTGACACAGTCTTCCAGGTCAACGCCACCTTCTTTATCGATGGAGACACGTAGGAACCAATCCGCCCCCTCTTTGACGAATTCGACGTCGACAAGCTCCATCCCCTCTCGTTCTACGATCGGTTTAGCGAGTTGTTCGACCTTCTCAGTTACGTTCGTCATCTTCATCCTCCTTCAAAAAACAAACAAGAAAGGAGCAGGTCCCCCTACTCCTTCCAAGTCGTAGTATAAAAAACATTTCCTCACTCAATATAGCATAATGCACCTTCTTAAGCAAGCATCCGCAAGGCTTTAGAGGTCAAATAACGAGAGTTGGTTCTCATCCGGAAGACCTTCCAGACAACCGAGATTATCCAGCGTTTCGATAATCGACTTCGAGAGTTTCGCCCGTTTTTGCAAATCTTCCTTCGACAGGAACTCACCGCCTTTTCGGGCTTCGACGATTTGTTTCGCCGCGTTCGTTCCAAGACCGGTGACAGCATCGAACGGCGGCAGTAGCGAATCTCCATCAATCAGAAACTCGGATGCACTCGATTTATACAAATCGACTTTGCTGAAGGTAAAGCCCCGTTCAATCATTTCAAGCGCAATCTCAAGCACGGTGTACAGCCCCTTGTCTTTCGCCGTTGCTTCAAATCCTTTATCTTTGATATCCTGCAATACTTTGCGGATCGCTGCCGATCCCTTGTTCATCGCCCCGATATCAAAATCACCGGCACGAACCGTGAAGTAAGAGGCATAATAGTACATCGGATGATGGACTTTATAATAAGCAATCCGGACGGCCATCAACACATAGGCCGCGGCGTGGGCTTTCGGGAACATGTACTTGATTTTTTTACACGAATCGATATACCAAAGCGGTACATGATTTTCAATCATCGCCTCTTCCATCTCAATTGAAAGACCTTTCCCTTTACGGACCGATTCCATGATTTTAAAGGCAAGTGACGGTTCAAGACCCGCGTAAATCAAATAGACCATGATATCATCCCGGCAACCGATGACGTCTTTCAGTTCACATGTTCCGTTATAAATCAGCTCACTGGCATTACCGAGCCAGACATCCGTGCCGTGAGACAGACCGGAAATCTGGACAAGTTCTGAAAAAGTCGTCGGTTTTGTTTCTTCAAGCATCTGTCGGACAAATTTTGTCCCAAACTCTGGAATCCCAAGCGTCCCGGTTTTCGAATCAATCTGTTCCGGTGTCACGCCAATCGATTCTGTCGAACTGAAAATCTTCATGACCTCTGCATCATCGACGGGAATCGTTTTCGGATCGCGTCCCGACAAATCTTGCAGCATCCGAATCATCGTCGGATCATCATGTCCGAGGATATCCAGTTTCAATAAGTTATCGTGGATCGAATGGAAATCAAAGTGGGTCGTTTTCCACTCGGACCCCATGTCATCCGCCGGGAATTGAATCGGACTGATATCATAAATGTCCATATAATCCGGAACAACGATGATCCCACCCGGATGCTGACCCGTCGTCCGTTTGACACCGGTCACACCGCTGACGAGCCGGTCGACTTCAGCATTCCGGTAGTTTAAATCATTTTCAGACTGATATCCTTTGACGTAGCCGTAAGCCGTTTTCTCGGCAATCGTACCAATTGTCCCGGCTCGGTACACATAGTCGTCACCAAACAAGACTTTTGTATAGGCGTGGGCTTTCGGCTGGTATTCTCCACTGAAGTTTAAATCAATATCCGGTACTTTATCCCCTTTGAATCCAAGGAACGTCTCAAACGGAATATCGTGCCCGTCTTTGATTAACGGCACGTCACACGTCTTACACGTTTTATCCGGTAAGTCGAATCCAGAACCAACCGATCCATCATCAAAGAATTCCGACTCCTTACAATTCGGACAGACGTAATGCGGTGGTAACGGATTGACTTCCGTGATTTCCGTCATCGTCGCGACGAGGCTCGAACCGACCGATCCCCGGGATCCGACGAGATATCCATCATCGAGTGATTTTTTTACGAGCTTGTGCGAAATCAGATAAATGACGGCAAATCCGTGACCGATAATCGATTTGAGTTCCTTTTCGAGCCGTGCTTCGACGATTTCCGGCAGGACATCGCCGTAAATGCGATGCGCCATGTCATACGACAACGACCGGACCTCTTCATCCGCGCCTTCAATTTTAGGCGTGAACAAATCTTTTGGAATGATATCAATATTTTCAAACCAGCCGGCGATTTTCTGACTATTGATGATGACAAGCCGCTCCGACAGTTCCGGTCCTAAAAATTTAAAATCACTCATCATTTCTTGTGTCGTCCGGAAATGGGCCGGCGGCAATTGTTTACGCATATTCAGCATGTTGGCGCCGCCCTGCGTCCGAATCAACACTTCCCGATAGGTGGCGTCATGTGTGTCCAGATAATGCACATTGCCCGTCGCTACCGGCAGAATATCGTTTTCTTCCGCGACCCGGATGACCTTTTTGATCAAATCCCGCAGTTCCAACTCATTTTGAACGATTTCCCGTTCGATTAAATGACCGTACATCGCAGGTGGCTGAATTTCGATGAAATCATAAAAACGCATGACCTTCGCCAAATCTTCATCTGATTTATTAAGGGCTGCATCAAACACTTCCCCGTTGTCACAGGCCGAACCTATGATCAAACCGTCCCGGTGCGCAACGAGTTGCGAACGCGGTGTCCGGACGACACGGTGGACGTGTTTCGTATGCGCCAGCGAAATCAGCTGATACAAGTTTTTCAGACCTGTCCGGTTTTTGGCATAGACCGTCGCATGATACGGACGTGCCCGTGAAATATCTTTTCCCATCTCCCGGTTAAGCGAAAGGTGAGTCTTCATATTAAACATCTCGTCCGCCATTTGCAGTAGTTTGAGCATCAAATAGCCGGTCGCTTCCGCATCGTAAATCGCCCGGTGATGCTGGGTCAATTCAATATCAAATCGTTTCGCGAGCGTATTCAAACGGTGATTTTTAAGACTCGGCATCAGGACACGCGCGAGTTCGAGCGTATCGATGACGGGTAAAGTCGATTCATCATGGTTACCGGACCGTAATGTGGCATTTAAGAACCCGATATCAAAGGAAGCATTGTGGGCAACGAGAATCGAATCCCCCGCCCAGTCCATGAATTCCTTGACGACTTGTTCCGGGTCCGGTTTTCCGCGGACCATCTCATCGGTAATTCCCGTTAAATCAATCGTTGTCGCTGACAAGAGATGTTTTGGATCAGCAAACGCTTCGAACTTGTCGATGATGTCTCCATCGTAAATCTTAACAGCGGCTAACTCGATGATTTTGTTATACATCGCAGACAATCCGGTGGTCTCGACGTCAAAAACGACAAACGTTGCTTTTTCCAAGTCCTGATCGACCGGATGATACGCGACCTGAACCCCGTCGTTGACGACGTTCGCTTCAATCCCGTATAACACCTTGATGTTGTTTTTCTTTCCGGCATAATACGCATCCGGGAAGCTTTGCGCCCCCGCGTGATCAGTGATGGCGACTGCCGGGTGCCCCCAGGCAGCTGCTCGCTCCACATATTTCGTCACGTTCATGACAGCATCCATCTGACTCATTTGGGAATGGGCATGTAACTCGACCCGTTTCTCACCCGCCCATGGATCGGCTGGCAGTTCCATTTTGACTTCGGACAACTGGGCGATCATCATACACAAGTCACGCAAGAACGTATCAAATTCGACACGGCCCGCTACTTGAATCCACATGCCTTTTTTGATAGCCGACAGGATTTTGACATCGGTCTCGTCACGGGCAAACATTTTGACGACCAAAGAATCCGTATAGTCGGTCAGTTTAAATGTAAAGATTGTTTTTCCGCTGCGGAGTTCCCGACTTTCTGCCGCAAAAACAAGTCCCCGGATTGCAATCCGGCGTTCTTCATCTTGAATCGTCTTAATCGGTACCACTTCGTCTTGAATCGGTTTTCCAATCCGGATATCAATTGGTCCTTCGTCATCGTCACGGGATTGTTCCCGTTTGAATTGAAGTTCAAGCATTCGTTTTGCTTCATCAATATCCTCCTGTTTAACCTGATTCCGTAATTCTTCCTGCTCAGTTTGATCCATCTGGACGACCGGTTCACACACAAATTTCGGGAACCCGTATGCCCCGTATAATAATTGCATTTCACCGCAAAGATCATTTTTCAGGAATCCGGCTTCCGGTTCACTTCGAACCGGAATAAATAGTTTATTGTCCCGGTACTCCGGCAAAACACGGCTTAGATGACTCCGCATCGCTGACGAGGCATCAGCCAAATCCTCGACGATATAGGGCCAGTAATCAATAAATAGTTTAGCGTCGGGACGTTGCTCGGATTCAAGCAGTAATTTGACCTCCGCAAACTGTTGGTAACGGCTTTTCAGCCGACTGTAAAACATCTGATAAACGTTTTGAGGTAAGACCTGTAGCAGTCGGATATGGAAAGTCCATGTCGCGGTTGCTTTTTGGACCCGTAATTTTTCAAGTGAAGCATCTGTAAAAAATTCTTCAACGATGCCGGTTGGTAATTCTAAATCGCTCATCAAGAGCGACATGCGTTGTTGTGTATCCACTCGCATTTGTGCTGTCGTTGTTGCTTCACACCATGACAGCCACTCCTCCTCCTCTTGCAGATTGCCCAAGGGGCGAATGGGTGTGAGACAAGAAAACAGTCACTTTACGAAAAGTGACCGTTCCCATTACTTATTGTAAACCTTCATAAAGCGAACGAACAGCTTCAAGAAGATCTGCTTGTTGAATTTCTTCTGCTTCTCCACCGCGTCGTGCTTTCAGTTCCACGATACCGTCCGGTGCTTTTTTACCTACATTGATTCTTACAGGCAGTCCAATCAAGTCTGCGTCGGCGAATTTGACGCCGGCACGTTCTTTCCGATCGTCAAAGAGAACCGAGAATCCGGCGGCCGTCAGGTCATGGTAGACCGTTTCCGCCACTTGCATTTGTTCTGCATTTTTACCGTTGACGGCAATCAAATGAACATCAAATGGTGCAATGGCTTTTGGCCAGATGATGCCGCGTTCATCGTAATGTTGCTCGACGACGGCAGACATCGTCCGCGAGACACCAATCCCGTAACAACCCATGATCAACGGTTGGGCTTTCCCGCCTTCATCAAGGAACGTAGCATTCATGCCCTCTGAATAACGTGTCCCGAGTTTAAAGACTTGTCCGACTTCGATTCCTCGAGCGAACTTGACGTGTCCTTGTCCGTCCGGTGAGAGGTCACCTTCTTCGACGAATCGTAAATCTGTGTATTCTGCTTCAAAGTCGCGGTTTGGCTCAACATGCACGTAATGCGTTTCCGGCTTGTTCGCGCCGCAAACAGAATTTGTTAATGCCCGCACTGCATAATCCGCAACAACCTTCATGTCGGCCCCAATCGGTCCGAGCGTTCCCGGTGTCGAATGGAGTGCCTGCTCGATTTCTTCATCCGTTGCCATCATAATATCGAGAGCACCGAGGTAATTCTTCAGTTTAATGTCATTGACTTCATGATCACCACGGACGAGCGCCATGACAAGACCTTCTTCCGTTTTGAAGACAACCGTTTTGATCGACTCCTGTTCCGGTAATCCAAGTACTGCACTGACAGCTTCAATTGTTTTGGCGTCACCTGTGTGAACTTCTTCTAATGCTTCTGATGCTTTATCTTGTTTCGTGTACTGATCGACCGATTCTGCCATCTCCAGGTTCGCCGCATAATCCGACTGATCAGAATACACGATCGTATCTTCGCCGATAGCAGCCAAGGCATGGAATTCATGTGTTCCACTACCGCCAATCGCACCGGAATCTGCGACGACCGGACGGAACTCGAGTCCGACACGTGTGAAGATTTTTGTATAGGCATTAAACATATTTTGATATTCTTCTTCCAAACTCTCTTGCGACGAATGGAACGAATAGGCATCTTTCATGATGAATTCACGGCCACGGAGTAATCCGAACCGTGGACGGCGTTCATCCCGGTACTTCATTTGAATCTGGAACAAGTTGACCGGTAATTTTTTATAGGAGTTCAGCTCATCACGGACGATGGACGTAATCAACTCTTCATGTGTCGCACCAAGCGCAAACCGTCGATCGTGACGGTCCGTCAAACGCATCAGTTCCGGACCGTAAATATCCCAGCGTCCGGTTTCTTCCCATAGTTCTGCTGGTTGAATAGCTGGCATCAACAATTCCTGCGCACCAGCTCCCTCCATTTCTTGACGAATGATCGTCTCGATTTTCGACAGGACGCGTTTCGCCAGTGGAAGATACGAATAGATTCCGGCTGCATTTTGACGCATAAACCCTGCCCGTAACAAAAGCTGATGACTGATGGCTTCTGCATCGGATGGTA
>CAACWS010000678.1_pt1 | contig 13206 bp, 10 predicted proteins | sample 2275721 | NCBI WGS metagenome assembly CAACWS01 (sample SAMEA5312468, study PRJEB27640) | indoor metagenome | biome: indoor environment; feature: uncontrolled; material: polymer concrete tiles wood | place: Germany | collected 2014-07-07
GGATTGATGGATTTACGATATGCGTTTGATCAAATCGCTTGTGTCGCCATCTTCGACGCACGGGGAACGATTCAATATGCCAATGCCAACTTGACAGACGTTACAGGATTTTGTCCAAATGCGTTGCTTGGTCAAGCTTGGACGATCCTCCTCGATTCGTCGGAAGAGGTTCTTCCGACGATCCGCTCCCAAATCAAAAGAAAAAAGGCCTGGTCCGGAAAACTATCGATTTCGACCCAGGATGATTCTAAAAAAGTCCTTCGTGCCACCCTGATTCCAGTGTATGACGTAAATGGTGTCCGTTTCCAACATATTTTCATTGGTACCGATATTACGGAAACCGAACATCTCGAACAGGAACTTGATTTTTTAGTCCATCATAATGAATTGACCCATCTGCTGAATAAACGAGGCTTCCTTCGTGAAGGTCAGGTCTTATTCTCCAAAGCATCTGATGATTTCCCGATCTCACTCATCTTATTTGATATTGATCGTTTTAAAGTCATCAACGATTCTTTCGGTACACATGTAGGCGACCAACTGTTACAAGCGTTAGCCAAACGTTTGTCTCAACATGCAAAACAGCTGTTAACGTTCCATCCGACGAGTGACTTGTTTGGTTTATTGCTAAAAGTCACCGACCGGAATGCCCTGTTCCAGTATGCCCGGAAACTGCAACAAGTATTGCAACGTCCCTATTATATTAATGGGCATTCCTTAATCATCTCCTGTACGTTCGGAATTACCGTCTATCCTTCGGAAGCCAAATCACTTGAAGATTTGTACCGCCGTTCGGAAATGGCCTTGTATGCCGGAAAATCAATCGGTACAGGAACGATTCAATATTTAACCCATGAAATGGATGAGCAGTTCACCCGGAAATTACAGCTCGAACGCTCATTATTTACGGCTTTAGAGGATCAAGCCCTTCATTTGGTCTATCAACCAATCATCAACTTGAAAACCAAGCATGTCGATGGTTTTGAAGCGCTGTTGCGTTGGAATCATACGGCACTCGGGAGCATTCCTCCTGATGAATTCATTCCACTTGCGGAAGAAGCCGCTTTGATCACACCCATTAACAACTGGGTCGTCATCGAGGCCTGTGAGCGGCTCGCCATTTGGCAGAAACGGATTGCGGCTGATTTGACGATGGCCATCAATATTTCACCGCACCAGTTCCAAAGTGACTCGTTCGTCCGGACGCTGCAACACGTCGTGACCCAGAAAATAATTAATCCGCAATTCGTCACCCTTGAATTGACGGAGAACATCGCAATTTTACAAACACAGCGGACAATTGAACGGATGCAACTGATCAAAGCGCTTGGCTTCCGATTATCGATTGATGATTTTGGAACAGGTTATTCTTCCTTACAATATTTGCGTGCTTTTCCGATTGATGAACTCAAGATCGATAAAGTCTTCATTGACGGCATCGATTTAGGAGAAAACGGGTTGCTCGACTCAATCATTCAACTTGGTCAAAACTTAAAGCTGAACCTCGTCGCAGAAGGTGTCGAAACGGCAACCGCCTTACATTATTTACAAGAGACGCCTTGCCAACAAATGCAAGGATTCATTTTCTCTGAACCACTGTCTGTTGATGCAGTGGAACACCGCTTCGGCTCAGCAAATTCTGAAGACTGAGATAGATACCAGACAACAAAAAAACAGGAGCCGGATGCTGATCCGGTTCCTGTTTTGTCTATCAAGACGGATATTAACGTCCCTCTTGCTTTTTTGTCTTACAATTGAATTTGACCTCCGACCATTCCGTAAATCGCAACGGCAGCTAAGATAATTAAAATTCCGCTTGCAATCATTTCGTAACGCGACATGCCGCCCCGTTTCTGTTCCCGTTCTGCCATCAGGTAGGCAATGATACCCGGTGCATAGACGAGGGCTGCGATGACGATATACCAAATCCCTGAAGCGTAGACGAGCCACAGTGAATAGGCAGCAGCAATCGTCGAGAAGATTAACATCTTCGTATTACGTTCTGCTCGTGAAAAACGGACACTGTATACGGCAGACAACAGATACGGCAACAAAGCACAAATTCCGGCAATACTGGATAAGACTAAATACGTCTGTGCAGAAAATAAGGCGATACCCGCAACGAACTGGGTCGCAATTTGAGTGATCAGCAACGCACCGACCGGCGCCCCTTTACGGTTCGTTTTTGCAAAGAACTTTGGAAACGCACCGTCTTTCGCGACAAGGTAGGAAATTTCAGATGCAAGAATCGTCCATCCGAGCAATGCTCCTGATAACGAAATGATCAATCCGATCATAATCAATGTGGCTCCAAACGGACCAATGGCAGCTTCGAGCACATAAGCCATTGTCGGTTCTTGTAATCCTGCTAATTGCTCCTGGTTCAAAACACCGAGCGATAAGACGGAAATCAGGATGTAGATGACAAGTACTCCGACAAGTCCTACGACTGTCGCCTTCCCGACATCACTCCGTTTGTTGGCGCGTGTCGACAAGACGACAGCCCCTTCAATCCCGACGAAGGCCCAAAGCGTTACAAGCATCGTTCCTTTGACTTGCGTAAAGATACTGCCTAATTCTGTTCCTTCTCCCCAAAAATTGAGGTTAAACGTCTTCACATTAAACGCAATTGCTACCAGTAAAATAAAGATCAAAATCGGAACAAGCTTGGCGATCGTCGTAATCAGATTGACAAGTGTCGCTTCTTTAATCCCGCTCGAGACGATGAAAAAAAGTCCCCAGACGACGAAAATACTCATTATCAACAAAAATACACGATTTTCTGATGAGAAAATCGGGAAAAAGTAACTGAGTGCATTAAAGACCAACGTTATGTTGGCAACTGTCCCGATCCAGGCCGAGACCCAATATCCCCAGGCACTGTTAAAACCGATAAATCGTCCGAATCCTTCACGGGCATACGCGTAAATGCCGCCCTCAAGTTCCGGTTTACTGTTTGCTAAGTGCTGAAATACCAGTGCCAGCATAATCATACCAAGACCAGTAATTCCCCATCCGATCAAAATCGGACCTGCACTTGCTTTTTGAGCCATCGCTCCCGGCAGATTAAAGGCACCTCCACCGACCATCGATCCAATGACCATTGCGGCTAAAGCAAAAAAGCCGATCTTTTGTTGATTCATTCTCTAACACGTCCTTTATTTCTTGTATATCTATTCATATCAAACGTATATTAATTCGAAAGACACAAAATTCATTATAACAAAATCAAAGCCGTTGTAAAGAAAGGATTTGATAAACATGAATTGGATCCATTCGTTCCAACTGGAAGATTTTTTAAAATTAATGATTTCTGCTATTTTTGGAATTATTTTAGGATTTGAGCGTGAAATCAAAAACAAACCTGTTGGTATACGTACTAGCCTCGTAATTACCCTGATTAGCTGTCTGTTAACCATTGTTTCCATTAAGTCTGTCCTTCTTTACAGCGAGATTGCGCCAAATATTCAGATGGACCCAATGCGACTTGTCGCTCAAGTCATTGCAGGTATCGGTTTTATTGGAGCCGGTGTCATTTTAAGACGACCTCATGATATCGTCAGCGGCTTGACAACAGCTGCCATCATTTGGAGTTCAAGCGGGATAGGCATAGCAATCGGGGCGGGATTTATTTATGAAGCCGCTTTTCTAGTAATTTTTCTGTTTCTTTCTTTAGAAATAATCACGAGAATAATGAAACGTTTTAACAATAGTCGTTTCGAAGCCAACGTCATGGTTGCTCATTTGATACTATCCAGTGAAACAAACGCTCAATATGTAAAAGAAGCTTTGGAACAACAAGGAGTTCGTATCACTAATATGCGCTTGCATAGTAACGGTCGACAATTAACTTTACGGATGTATTCCCCTCATAAACTAACAATATTCATACTTTATGACTACTTGAAAACACTCGGAATTGAGCATATAGACCTTGATCAATAAGAATTGTCAGAAAATTTATGTTGCATTTTTACTCGCTTTCACTTAAATTTACATTATGTTCACACTTTTCTGAAATCATTTCAATCTAATCGGGGGGTCATCTTTCACATGAAGAAACAAACTAAAATTGCCTTTGCTGGACTATCCAGCATGGCGCTGCTCGCAGTAGCAGCTTGTGGCCAAAGCAATGAATCAGATGGAAACTCTTCTTCCTCAAAAGAAAAAAAACAAGAGGTGACACTCATCTCGACTACGGATGTGCCACAACTTGATCCAACAAAAACAACGGACTCAACATCCATCATCGTTACGAACAACGTCTTTGAAGGTCTCTACCGTCTTGACGGCGACAACAAACCGACTGCCGGAATCGCAGAAAGTGTCGAAGTATCAGATGATAAGAAAACATATACATTTAAACTCCGTAAAGATGCCAAGTGGTCAGATGGTTCAGCTGTTACGGCAGACGACTTCATCTACTCTTGGAAACGTGCACTCGATCCAAAAACAGGAGCAGAGTACGCATACATCCTTCAGGATTTAAAAAATGCTAACAAAATCTTAGCCGGTGAAGCAGAACTCGATTCGCTCGGTGTCAAGAAAGTAGACGATCAAACTCTTGAAGTGCAATTGGAAGCTCCGGCTCCATACTTCCTCGGATTGACAAGTTTCCCTACTTACTTACCACTCAAGCAATCGTTTGTCGAAGAAAAAGGCGACAAGTTTGCGACAAACGTCGACTCGATGCTCTTCAACGGACCATTCATTTTGGATAAGTGGCAATCTAATTCCGGTTGGACATATAAGAAAAACCCGGATTACTGGGATAAAGCAAACGTCAAAATGGAAAAAATCGATGTAAAAGTCGTTAAAGAAATTTCGACTGGTGTCAACTTGTTCGAGTCGAAAGACGTCGACTTCGCACCTATCACATCGGAGTTCGTCTCACAATACGAAAAATCCGACAACTACAAGACACGTCCAGATGCACGGATCAACTTCCTCCGATTCAACCAAAAAAATAAAGCACTTAAAAACGAAAACATCCGTAAAGCGCTTGCACTTGGTTTTGAAAAACAAGGAATTACAGACGTCATCTTAAATGACGGTTCAAAACCGGCTAACTTCATCGTCGCAAAAGACTTTACATTCACACCGGATGGGGAAGATTTCCGTGCCAAATATCCAGATCTCCAAAGCTTTGATGCAACAGAAGCGAAAAAAGCATGGGATGCCGGCCTAAAAGAACTCGGTGTCAAAACAGTAGAACTCGATATGTTGTCACGTGATGAAGATGCCTTCAAGAAAGTTTCTGAATTCTTAAAAGGTGATCTCGAGAAAAACTTACCGGGTCTTACGGTCAACATCAAGCAACAACCGTTCAAAAACTTCCTGGACCTCGAGTCTAAAGGCGATTACGACATCTCTGCTGCCGGTTGGGGCCCTGACTACCAGGATCCAATGACGTTCCTCGATATGTGGTTAACAGGCGGAAGCTTTAACCGTATGGAATACTCGAACAAAGAGTTCGATAAGATGATTAAAGAAGCAAAAGCAGAGCCGGATGAAGCAAAACGTTGGTCGACGCTTCAAGAAGCTGAAAAAATGCTCTTGGCAGAAGACTATGCGATTGCTCCAATCTACCAAAAAGGTGAAGCATACTTGCAACGTGCGAACATCGACAAACTATATCGTCACCCATTCGGAGCAGACATGAGCTTCAAATGGATGGAAGTAAAATAAGTATCCTCCTACCGGTTACCAGGCTTCCCTTGGTGACCGGTTTTTGTATACAACAAAGACCCCTTCTGCCGGAGCCGATCGGGGTCTTTACTGTGCGATTTGTTTATAAAATTCGATTTCTTCCCGCTGTCCTTCTTCGACAGCACGGAAAAATTCAGCAAAAAATGCGTATAAGATGGTTCGTTCCTGATAGGTCGGACCAGCCTGTCGAATCACTGAAAACGCAAGATTTCGTAACTGACGTTTTGTACGCCGGTTGTTTGGTAACTCATGAAACTGGTCGATAAACGAACGGTATACATCAGCAATCAACTTTTCATGACCTTCAAAATATGACTTATCCATTGAATCTGTCCTTTCTGATTGTTCTCTTCTTTTCTACGGAGTATCCTCCTGAAAAGTTTCATTAAGCTACACTTTTCACAAAGATATAAGACCTACTATAACAAGGATCAAATAATGATTCAACCGGAAAACTATTAAGAAAAGGTAAAGTCCACGTCATCACCTTTCGTGGACTTTACCTTTTCATTTAAGCTTGTACTGCAATATGTTGGAACGTTTTAACGTCAAACAATCCGCTGTCCGTTAACTTCAGATTCGGGATGACAGGCAAACAGAGGAACGACATCGTCAAGTACGGATTAAAGGAACGGTCGGCTTCTAATACATCAAGTGCATCATTGAGCGCTTCGAGTGTATCTCCGACTTCCTGGAAAGGACGACTCGTCATCAATCCAGCGATTTCAAGCGGCAACTCCGCCAGAACTTCTGTCCCATTGACCGCAATGACACCTCCACCCGCCTTAATCAGACGCTCTGCCGCAAGTTTCATCTCGGCATCCGATGTTCCGACGATGACAAGGTTATGCGAATCATGGGCGACCGTCGCCGCAATGGCACCTCGCTTCATGCCAAACCCTTTAACGATGCCGACTGCTGAGAAGTTGGTCGCATTATGACGCTCGATGACGGCGATTTTCAATAAGTCCTGTTCCGGGACGGGGACAAATTTCCCGTCCTGTAAAGGCACATCCAAAATCAAATGTTCCGTGACAATGCTTTTCGGGATGATTCCGATGACATGCGCTTTCGGTTTTTCTAATACTAATTCAAAAACTTGATCCGTGATCGGCTTCGTTTTCAGTTCGCCGCGCAATGTCGACGGTACCGCTATCTTTTGGGATGAGATGATTGTTTTACCGGCTCGGGCGACCGGCTCTCCACTGACAAACACTTCATCAATGATCACTTGATCGGCATCCTGCAAGATGACAAAGTCCGCACGACGTCCCGGTACGATTGCTCCACGGTCATTTAGTTGATACGCATTAGCTGCATGAAGAGAAGCCATTGCATAGGCCGTTTCACGCTTAATACCGTGCTGTATGGCATAGCGGATATTATAGTCGATCGTTCCTTCACGTAACGTGTCGTCCAGGTGCTTATCGTCCGTACAGAAAAGGAATCGACCGGCATTGCTTTCCGTGACTGCGTCGAGCACTTCCTTGAGATTCCGGGCAGCCGATCCTTCCCGGACTTCGACGTATAATCCGCGACGTGCCCGCTCAATTGCCTCTTGTTTACTGACTGCTTCGTGATCCGTCCGAATACCTGCTACACCATAGATATTCAATTCACGTGCGCCAAGTCCTGCGGCATGACCATCGACCAGTTTACCAGCACTCTCGATTTGTTCAATTTTTTTCAGCATATCACGATCAGCCCGTTCGACAGCAGGATAGTCCATGACTTCCCCTAAGCCATGCACTCCCGGATGATTAACAAAAGGTTCGAGTGCCGCTGCATCGAGCGACGCTCCGGCATGTTCAAATGACGTCGCCGGAACACAGCTTGGTAACATCATTCGCACGTCAAGCGATAGTCCTTCTGCATCGTCCAACATGAACTGGAGCCCTTCCGCTCCCTTTACGTTTGCAATCTCATGTGGGTCGGCGATGACGGTCGTTACACCGAGCGGTAAAATCGCTTGCTCGTATTCACTTGGTGTCACCATCGATGACTCGATATGGACGTGTCCGTCGATGAAGCTCGGCGCAATGAATTTACCTGTTCCGTCAATCGTTTCGATTCCTTCATATCCGTCGCCGACTGCGGCAATGTAACCGGAATCCACTGCGACATCCGCTTGATACGTCTCGCGGGTCATCACATCGATGACTTGAATCCCCTTGTAGACGACCGCCGCTTTTTCTTTTTTGGCGGCGATTGTAATAAGTCGTGCCCGAACTGTCTGATTCATCCTGTTTCCTCCTGTTGTGAACGGTATTTTTACCATCTTACAATTAGTTTGGAAGCAGTTGCAATTTATTTTTCAAGCCGTCAAGATGAAAACGTACAGTTCAAAATGAAATGGAGGAACAGATATGAAATATCGTGTAGGTCAATTGGTTCCAAACGTCGACCCAAGTGTCTATATCGCGGACGGCGCTAAGGTCATCGGGGAAGTTGAAATCGGTAAGGATTCGACCGTTTGGTTCAACACTGTCATCCGCGGAGATGAGGGACCGATTAAAATCGGCGAACGTGTCAATATCCAGGACGGATCGATGATTCATCAGTATGAAGGCTATCCGACGATCATTGAAGATGATGTCACGATTGGACATATGGCGATGATCCACGGGGGAATCATTCGTCAAGGTGCCTTGATCGGAATGTCGGCGACGGTTTTGGATGAAGCCGAAATTGGACAAGGTGCATTCGTTGCAGCAGGAAGTCTCGTTCCACCTAAAATGGTCGTTCCTCCGAACTCGATGGTCATGGGTGTTCCGGCAAAAATCGTTCGTGAGATCAACGACCATGACCGGTTCATCATGGAACGGACCATTCGGAAATACGTCAAACGTGGTCAACAGTATGCTACTGACTGTGAGCCGGTAAAAGAAGATTTGACGACAATGTGAAAACGCTTACAAAGTTCACCTGTTTTTAACAATTCTCTTCTATCCTGTTTACATCTTTCCCTTACACTGTAGATGTAAGGCAGGAATCACGACGGAGGAGGATTTAAAATGACACCATTGTTCGAAGAACGGTTAATGGCTGACTTGTTTTCATCCACAAATAATCCAAGTTACGGTTTGCCGACTTTACCCGTATATGAAACAGATGGGTTGACGAAAGAGTTACAAGCACGTATTGTTAACGATGCCGAGCAAAAGTCCTTGAGTTTAGGAATAATTCAATCAAGAGAGGAAGAACATGTATGATTCAGCAAAATACAGTTCGCGCTTGGCTCGCTAGTCGAATCAAAAAATAATGATCTACCACCAGGATTACCTATTTTCCAAAACGATATAGCGCGTCAGCGCGCATGATAAAGAGCCGAAGCGGATTCCCGCCTCGGCTCTCTTTTGTTTTACTTTTTAATTAATCCTTCTTCAATCAAGAATTCACGTGCCACATCTTCCGGGCGTTCTTTTTCAACATCGGCTTTAAAGTTCAATTCCTGCATCTTTTTATCCGTAATCTTATCTTTCAACAGGTTCAGGACTTCTTTTAGTTCCGGATGTTCTTCGAGCGTTTCTTGACGTACAATCGGGACTGCATAGTACGGTGGGAAAAATTCTTTATCATCTTCAAGAACTGTCAGATCAAACTTTTTCAATAAGCCGTCTGTCGAGAAGCTGTCGATGACATTTGTTTTTCCATTTGTCAATGCAGTATAACGAAGACCACCATCGACAGGCTGAACATCTTTGAATTTCATATCAGGATATTTCTCTTTCAATCCGAGGTATCCATCTTCGCGGTTCGCAAACTCAATCGTCGATCCTAAAATGAGGCGATTACTGACACCCGCCATATCAGAGACCGTTTTTAAATCATATTTTTTGATATCTTCTTTTGTCATCGCAAGAGCGTACGTGTTGTTAAAGCCGATTGGCTCCAGAACATCAACCTGGCTCTTTTCCGGAATCATTTTTCCGACCTTCTTATAGACGGCTTCCGGATCGGTTTCCAGTTTTTGTTTCAGGACATCAATCAATAATGTACCGGTATATTCGACATAGGCATCGATTTCACCCGTTTCAAGCGCTCCATAGGCAACTTTTGTGCCTCCGAGATTGAGCTGGCGTTCGACTTCCAAATCGGTTTTATCTTCAATTAAATCGGCTAACATATTTCCTAAAATCAATTGTTCCGTAAAGTTTTTTGAACCGATGACGATTTTATCCGTTTTTAAGAACGAATAGGCAACGGTTCCGCCAATCAATAGGAAAACAATCGCTGCAATTGCAATTTTCTTTCCGGCCGACATTGCTTTCCGGCGTTTACGGGCTCTGCTTTTCACCCGACCGTCCGCAAGCGGAATTCCGTTCGGCGCGACCGAATACTCAATCCGGCTAACGATGAAATCAATCGCTAATGCTAAGATGCCTGCAGGAATGGCACCGGCAAGAATCTGATTGTTATCAACAGTTTGAATACCGGAGAAGACCAGATACCCCAGTCCACCTGCACCGATGAAGGCAGAGATCGTCATCAGACCGACAGCCGTCACGGCAGAGATCCGAATTCCGGCCATCATGATCGGTAACGCCAGTGGAATTTGAACTTTACCCAAAATCTGACGATCCGTTAACCCGATTCCTTTCGCTGCTTCCAGCATGTCTCCCGGAATACTTGATAACCCGGTGTACGTGTTTTTGACAATCGGAAGCAGTGAGTAGAGAACGACCATGATAATAGCAGGTGTTGAACCGATTCCGATGAACGGAATCAGGAATCCGAGCAAGGCAAGACTTGGCACAGCTTGGACGACACTTGTCAATGCAAGGATCGGCTTCGCAAAACGTTGATACCGCGTGATGAGAATACCGATTGGAATTCCTAGTACAACGGCAATGACGACTGCCAACACAGTCAACTGTAAGTGTTCGAGCAATAAGTCAAAAATTTGACCGGTATTATTTTGAACATAATCTAAAAATCCATTCATTGAACTTCCTCCTCCTGAATGAACTGCTCACTCAAGACGGAAAGCAAGCTACTTCTTGTAATTAATCCACGTAATTGTCCTGATTTATTTGTTACCGGCAGATACCCTGTCTCTTCATGGTTCATGACTTCAAGTACATCAAGCAAGGAGTCCTGCTCATCAACAGCAACCAGCTCCCCTTCCATGACGTCTTCAATCCGGACACCTTTATCAGGAGCCGTTTGAATGTTCTTCAGTTTGACGATTCCCTGGAGGATACGATCGCGGTCTGTGATCAACAGGCTGTCGACTTTACGTCCCCGCATGATTTCAATCCCCTGCAACAGAGTCCGTTTCCCACTGATCGAGACAGGATCTTCAATCATGATGTCCTCTGCTTTAATGAACGCCGGACTGCTCCAAATCTTATTTTTCCCAATAAAGGATTCGACGTATTCGTCTTTCGGATGACGTAAGATTTCTTCCGGTGTATCAAACTGAACGATTTCCCCATCGCGCATGATACAAATCCGATCAGCCAGCTTGATCGCCTCATCCATATCATGTGTGACGAAAACAATCGTCTTCTTGACTTCTTCCTGGAGGTTGAATAATTCTTCTTGGAGGTCATTTCGTGTGACGGGGTCAAGCGCACTGAACGGTTCATCCATCAGGATGACGTCCGGGTCATTCATTAAGGCACGGGCAAACCCGACGCGTTGCTGTTGTCCACCACTGAGTTCACTCGGGTAACGGTCAATGAATTGTTTTGGATCAAGACCGACCATTTGCAGCAACTCTTCCGTTCGAATATCCATCTGATCGTGGTCTTTCCCTTCAAGTCCGGCAATCAATTGGATGTTCTCCCGGACAGTCATGTGCGGAAAAAGACCGGTCTGTTGGATGACATATCCCATATGCCGGCGTAATTCGATCGTATCCGTCTTCATGATGTCTTTTCCATTCACTAAAATCGTCCCCGACGAGGGTTCAATCAAACGATTGATCATTTTTAAGGATGTCGTTTTTCCACATCCACTCGGTCCGATGAATACAACCAGCTCGCCCTCTTTGATTTCGAGCGTCAAGCCCTTTAAGACAACGTTGTCTTTAAATTGCTTACCGACGTTTTTAAATTCAATCATCCGTTTCCACTCCTTTTACTATTTTCATATATTATATGTTCCCCATTTATTTGGTCATCAAACAAGTTTTTGAGCTTATTTCGTTTAAGATCATAAAAATTCGGGAATATTTTCTTTCTTTTTTAGTTTTTTTACTCAAAAAGGGTAATAGATAAGTAGAGACAAGTGAGACGCAGTCATCCTGGAAAAAGGAGGCGACGTACAACATGCACGGGAAATGGATTCGGATCATCATGATAGTGTTAATATCGCTTTTTCCTTTCTTTAGTTATGGTTTGACCGCAGATGCAGCCAGTTCGACGTTTGTCACAAAAGGATCGACGACGAGTAAAGTCGTCGCGTTGACGTTTGATGACGGAGCAGATGGTGGAAACATCACTAAGATTTTGAGCATCTTAAAAAGTAACAATGTCAAAGCGACTTTTTTCCTGACAGGTACCGGTGCTAAAAACCACCCGCAATTGATCAAGAACATCGCTACTGCAACTCCAACGCATCAGCTTGGAAATCACTCTTACACGCACCCTGACTTTACGAAATTGACTGCCACGCAAATGACGAGCGAACTATCAAAAACCGAAACGCTAATCAAGTCATTGACCGGGCGGACGACTAAACCGATTTTCCGCGCACCGTTTGGCGCGAGCAACAGCGCTGTCCTTGCAGCTGTCGGTAATGCCGGATATACGAAAACAATTCAATGGAACATCGATACCACTGACTGGAAAGGCATCAGTTCAAAAGCTATTTTAGCGCGTGTCGTTCCAAACATTGTCCCCGGGTCCATCGTACTGATGCATACAGGGGCGGGAGCACCTGGCACACCGGTTGCACTTCCTTCAATGATTTCCCAGCTCAAAACCAAAGGATACAAATTCGTCACGATTTCTGAATTGTTGAAGCTTCCTTCGACCATCAGCAAAACTTATACCGTCAAAGCTGGAGACACCTTGTACTCCATCGCTAAAAGATATGGCGTCACCGTTACTGCTCTCGTTAGAGCAAATAACATTTCCAACAACCTGATTAAAATCGGCCAAGTCCTGATTATTCCCGGAACTACATCTCCTCCGACGACAACCGTCACCTATACTGTCAAAGCCGGTGACACGTTATATTCCATTGCAACGAAGTATGGCGTGACGGTCACCGCTCTTGCCAGTGCCAATAAAATCACTAACGTCAATTTGATTTCCGTCGGGCAAGTCCTTGTCATTCCGAAGTAACACAAAAGCGTCCCGGTCTTTTGAACTGAACCAAAAAAGTTAGACAATAAATAATTCGTCAGGCGACCTTGAGGACCTGAGTCCGGTATTCCACCGGGCTCAGGTTTTTTAGTCGTCTCTTAATACGACGATGGTTATAGTACTCGATATAACGCTTGAGCTCACATTTGAAGTGGTCCATGTCATCGAACTCCTTGAGATA
>CAACWS010000917.1_pt1 | contig 12291 bp, 10 predicted proteins | sample 2275721 | NCBI WGS metagenome assembly CAACWS01 (sample SAMEA5312468, study PRJEB27640) | indoor metagenome | biome: indoor environment; feature: uncontrolled; material: polymer concrete tiles wood | place: Germany | collected 2014-07-07
TCATTCCAAATCGAGGATGAAGGCAAGTTGATGTTATCGGGACTTGACGGAATGACGCTCGTTGACGGCGAGACCGTCGCCTTATTGACATCCAATCAAATTCTCGTGACAGTCAAACGGGAAGAGGGCGTCTGGAAAGAAGACAAACGAGAGCGGGTAGCAGGTACGACAATCCGTGACAGCTTTCACGGACTCGGTTACGATGCCAAGAAAAAACAATTTTATACGATCAATCACATTCGCTCGTTAGCACGAAGTGAACTGACGTATTTTGCGATGAAACAAGATGAAATCAAGATTGATAAAGAGGCGACTGCGAAGGAAAAGCGTGCCTTGAAGAAAAAACAAAAACCACCGTATTTGACGATCGTGGCACGAAAACGGATCGACACGGCCAGTGGCATGCGCAGTGATGCGAAAAAAGCCTTCACGGAAAACTTCCGTCCGATCGGTCTGGCCGAGCGGCAAGGGCGGATTTATACATTGGATTCGGAAGCGTTATTCCTGTATTCGATTGATACGAAAGATGTGACAATCACGGGGGAATCAGCGAGTCCGAAAGTGTACGGGGCAGAAGGAATATTTGTTCAGGACAATGAGTTGTTTGCACTCATCCAAACGGATAAATTCTCGAGCCGTTCGTTTACGCCAATTGACTAAAAGGCTAGCTCCGTGTAGGAACTAGCCTTTTTGTCATAATGCGGTCAAGGCAGCATTCGTTCCGGCACAATGTCCGGTCACGAAAGCGGCTGTGATGTTGTAACCGCCTGTATAGCCGTGAATGTCGAGGATTTCGCCGGCGAAAAAGAGACCGTCTGCTTTTTTCGACATCATCGTTTTCGGCTGGATTTCCTTAATCGAAACGCCACCTCCGGTGACGAATGCCTTATCAAAGTCGAGTGTTCCTACTGCTTGAAGCGGGAACCGTTTGAGCGTTGCTAACAATTGGGTGAAGTCCTGCTTCTTAATTTGCGTACACACTTCATCACCGAAACCGATTTTAGCAAATAACAGGTCGAGTAACCGTTCCGGAACAAATCCTTTTAACGCATTACGGACTGTCTTTTTCGGATTAGCGGCAAGGGCGGCTTGGAATCGTTCCGTCAACGCACCGATTGATTCATCCGGGAACAAATCGATCGAGAGATGGACGACTCGCTCACCTGATCGTTTTCTTTCTTTGATCGTGTACTGACTGCACCGTAACGCAATCGGACCACTCAGACCGAAATGCGTGAACAGGAGGTCACCGGTATGCGTTTTAATCGGTTTGTCTTTTTTGCCATGGACGGTCAGAGCAACGTCACGTAAGGAAAGACCTTGTAATGTCTTTTCCTGAATGAACGTGTCGTTCAGTAAAATCGGGACTTCCGTCGGAAAGAGTTCCGTGATCGTATGGCCGGCTTTACGTGCCCAAGGATAGCCGTCACCGGTTGAACCGGTGTGGGGAACCGATTGTCCGCCGACAGCGACGACACAACTTTTGGCTTCAAGGCGGGTTCCGTCAGCGAGCAAGACGGCTGCAAACGAACCATCCGGATGAAAGTCGAGGGTTTCGACTTCGGCATTGATTTGGATTTCGGCGCCGTGTTGACGAATTTGATCAATCAACACACGAACGACATCGGCCGCTTTATCGGAAACAGGGAACATCCGTCCGTTGTCCTCTTCTTTTAGGGCGACACCAAACCCTTCGAACAGTTCAATGATCGATTCGTTATTGAACTGCGAAAAGGCGCTATAGAGAAAACGGCCGTTTCCCGGAATCGATTGAACCAACTCTTCCAGTGGTTTGCGATTTGTGACGTTACACCGACCGCCCCCTGAAATCGCCAGTTTTCGTCCAAGTTTACTTCCTTTATCGAGCAAAAGCGTCTTCGCGCCTGCTTGTAACGAGGCGAGAGTTGCCATTAAACCGCTTGGGCCGCCTCCGATTACGATTACATCATACATGTGGTCACCTCATTTGTTGGATTCTGCTTGTTTCACTTTAGCAGAAGTTTGTACTGTAAACAAACCGTCTCTTTCTTTTATGGAAGCTGAGCGGTATAATGATTTGCAATTGTGCAAGAGAGAACTTGTATATTGAGACGTTTATTGAGTTAAGAAAAAATAGAAAGTGCGAGGAAGGTTATCCATGTCGACTGTGAGCAAAAAGCAAGAAACTTCATCCAGTAATACCGGATTCGTTCGTGGAACGATGTTGTTATCCGGTGCATCACTCATTTCCCGTGCCCTTGGTCTGATTTATCTGTTTCCGTTTCAGTTCATGGTCGGAGCGACGGGAATCATGTTCTACACGTATGCCTATAATTATTATGCGATCATGATTGGTCTCGCAACAGCCGGTATTCCGGTCGCCGTTTCGAAGTTCGTCGCAAAGTATAATGCGATGGGGGAATACGACACAAGCGAACGATTATACCGATCCGGATTAAAAATCATGTCCATCACCGGTGTAGTTTCCTTTCTGGCCTTATTTTTACTGGCTCCGTATTTGGCTCACCGGGCAATACCCGGAGGAGATGTCGATTCGGCTTCATATGTCGATGCTGTCACGATGACGATCCGTGGTGTCAGCTTTGCCTTGATTCTGATTCCGGCGATGAGTATGACACGGGGTTATTTTCAAGGGTATCAATCGATGGGACCGACAGCGATTTCGCAGATCCTGGAGCAAATCGTGCGAATCATCTTTTTACTGGCCGGCGTCAGCATCGCGATTTATCTGTTTGACACGGATGCAGCGTGGGCAGCAACGATTGCGACGTTCAGTGCCTTCATCGGGGCAATCGGCAGTGTTGTCGTACTCGTTTATTATTTCCGAAAACGTGCACCCGGTTTAAAAGCCTTACGCGATGGTCAGACGACGATATCGCCGGATCGTCCGTTAGCAGGACTGTACAAAGAATTGTTGACGTATGCGATCCCAATCGTCATGGTCGGGTTATCAACACCGCTTTATCAGGTCATTGATCAAAACACGATGAATGCGGCTTTACAAAGTATTGGTTACACGCTGGAAGCAGCGGGGAATGCAACGGCCTATCTGATTGCAGATAGTCATAAGATTGTCCTGATTCCGGTTTCGGTCGCGACGGGGTTATCCTTATCCGCGACACCATTGTTGACGGCCTCGTTTACACAAGGGGATATGCGGAAAGTCCGGAAACAAATCTCGCAAATTTATCAACTGGCCTTTTTCGTAACAATTCCAGCGGTCGTCGGTATGATTTTGCTGAGTGAAGAGACGTTCCATGTCTTATTCCCGAAAGATCAGGCTGCCTGGGTCTATTTATTGAGTTATGCACCAAGTGCGCTGTTCCTTGCGCTGTATTCCGTCACGGCCGCTGTATTGCAAGGCATCAACCGGCAGTATTTCACGATTGTTGCGACATTGGCAGGATTGCTGACGAAATATCTGTTGAATGCTCCCCTGATTCACTGGACAGGAGACGGAACGGGTGCCGGATATGCAACGATTCTCGGATACGTCGTCGCGACGGGATTGATGTTCTTCCGGATTACGCAAACGGTTCAGTTTCCGTTCAGTACGGTCTTACGCCGGACGTCACTGATCATGATCATCAGTGCCATCATGGGTGCGAGCGTCGCGCTGGTGAAATGGGGATTATCGGTCATGTTACCCGCTACGACGGTCGGTTCGCTCGTCATTTTAATCGTCGGAGCAGGAATTGGAATCGTCGTCTTTGCAGGTCTTGCCATTTGGAGCGGATTAGCGGAAGCTGTATTAGGAAGAAAATTTTCAATGAAACGAGGACGAGGAAATGCGTCTAGATAAATTACTCTCAAACATGGGAGCCGGATCGCGGAAAGAAGTAAAACAATTACTCAAATCCGGTGCGATTCAAGTTGACGGAGAAATCGTGTATGATCCGAAGCAACATGTTGATACCGAACAGCAACACGTACTTTTATACGGGGAACCGGTCACGTATCAAAAGTTCATCTACTTGATGATGAACAAACCGCCGGGCGTAATCAGTGCGACTGAAGATAAGCGGGATCAAACCGTCATTGATTTACTGTTTGAAGATGTGACGTACTTTAAACCCTTTCCGGTCGGACGACTCGACAAGGATACGGAAGGATTGTTGCTGTTGACAAATGACGGATCCTTTAATCATGCGTTGATGTCACCGAAGAAACACGTTGAAAAAGTCTACTATGCGGAAGTCATCGGTACGCTGACGGAAGAGGACGTGGAAGAAGTTGCAGAAGGGGTCACGCTTGAAGACGGGTATAAAACAAAACCGGGAAAGCTGGTCATCCTGGAAGCGACGGATGAAACGTCTACACTCGAGCTGACGATTACCGAAGGGAAGTTCCATCAAGTCAAACGGATGATGTTGGCTCTCGGAAAAGAAGTGACGTATTTGAAACGCTTGTCGATTGGACAACTGCCGCTCGATTCGACACTCGAAGCAGGCGAATACCGGGAACTCACACGTGGTGAATTAGCCCTGTTCGACTGGAAACCGGAATAAGTAAAGACCCTCGAAACGAAAAAAGTTTCGAGGGTCTTTTTATTTAAAGCCGAGTTATGTCCCAGCCTCTTTGTCGATTACTGGTTACGAAGGGCTTCCGCAATCGGGAAGGGACCACTGAGTACTTCAAACTGACGTGTTTGAGTCGGATGATCAATCAATGTGACGAACAGAGCCGCAATATCATCTCGTGAGACTTCGCGTCCTTCATATGAATCAAAATGTTCTTGTGTCTCGATCGAGCCGCTCGGCTCATCGTAACTGAGTGGACCCGGCCGAACAATCGTATAATCGAGGCCACTGTCTTTTAAATGACGGTCCGCCGCACCCTTAGATTCCAGATAAACTTTCAAATCACCTTGCGGGTGATCAGCGCCAACTGAACTGAGCATCAAGAAACGCTCAATTCCGCTTGCTTTAGCCGCATCGATGACTTTGATTGCGCCATCCTGGTCAACGGCACGTGTCAATTCTTCGGAAGCGCCACCGGCACCAGCAGCGAAAATGACAACATCGGCATCTTTGACGACGTCCGTGACATCTTTCGTTAAATCACCAAGGCGGACTTCAGATGCTCCAAGTGCAATCAAGTCATTGATCTGGTTTTCTTCCCGGACTACAGCGATGGCTTGATGCTGACCTTGCTTGCCGATCAGCTCAACCATTTTCCGCCCGGTTGTTCCGTTTGCTCCAATAATTAAAATATTCATCTCATCATCTCCTTCTCAAACTAGATATACCCTGCCTGAAAAAAAAATAACAAAAAAAAGACGCGAAGAATTCGCGTCGTAACAGAAAATAGTCTGATGAAACATCTTAATCAGCCGGCTTGTCGTTGTTTTTTACTTGATGTCCAAGTACCGCGTCTTGGGCTTACAATGAGGTTGTTGTATTCAAGCACATTCAAGTCACGCTGGACGGTCCTTGAAGTAATGCCGAACTCTTCAACCAAGTCTGCTGTCGTAGTAGCTCCGTTCTCATTGATATAGAGATAAATCGATTTAATCCGGGTCAACATACGGTCTGTAGAATCTTTCATTGGTATAACCACTCCCCCAATGGATAGAATAGTGTTCTAAAGCTTCGGGTGACAAAAGACGATGATTAATTAAGTTGTTTCGCCTTTAGTATAACTCTTTTAGTATAGAATGCAAGTAATTTAACCGAACGTTTGCAAAAACAACACAAACTTTCAACACCCAATAGCGAATGAAAGATGTTTTTTATCTTTCAATGTTCGTTAAAAACGTAATAACAAAAGATTTGGTATTTTGGATGTTCGTAATTGTCAAATTTTCGCTATACTTAAAGGTGAACGAATCAGCGGATAAGGGAGAGAAGTCATATGGTCAATTGGAAAGAAGAAGTCATGGCACGACGCGAAGATCTTTTAGTTGATTTAAAGAAATTGTTACGCATACCTAGTATTCTCGATGAAACAACGATTCAGGAAGGAGCTCCATTCGGAACCGAAGTCAAACGTGCGCTCGATTGGATGCTCGCGCTCGGGGACCGCGATGGATTCATCACGAAAAACGTTGATGGGTATGCCGGTCACCTTGAATATGGTCAAGGAGATGAATTGCTCGGTATTCTTTGCCACTTGGACGTCGTCCCAGCGGGCGGGGATAACTGGACGTACGGCCCATTTAATCCGACATTGGCTGACGGAAAATTGATTGCGCGGGGTGCGATTGATGACAAAGGACCGACGATGGCAGCATATTATGCCTTAAAAATCGTTAAAGAGTTGGGACTTCCGCTTTCAAAACGAATTCGTCTGATTGCCGGCGGGGACGAAGAAAGTGAATGGCGGTGTGTGAATCATTACTTCAAGCATGAAGAAATGCCGACGCTTGGATTTGCACCGGATGCTGATTTTCCAATCATCAATGCAGAAAAAGGATTGTACGATGGTCTGCTGACTCAAGGTAAACCGGTTAAAGCCGCAGATACAGGCTACCAACTGATTCGCTTCGAAGGCGGAGAACGTCCGAATATGGTACCGGGTCACGCGACAGCGACGGTACATGTCGCTGAGCGGGGAACGGTTGAAGAAGATTTCCACCAGTATTTAGAAAAGCAAGGTGTGACAGGGACAATCAAGGAGACGGCAGAAGGCCTCATCTTTGATGTGATTGGCGTCGCCGCCCATGCGATGGAACCGGACAACGGGAAAAATGCCGCCCTTCATCTGGCGCGTTTCTTGCATACGCTCCACTTGGATTACAGCGGCCGCCGTTATCTTGAAATGATCGTGCACATGTTCCGCGACTCACGCGGTGTTGCACTCGGAGTGGCGGCATCTGATGAAACAGGCGACCTGACGATCAACGGTGGAGTGTTCCGTTACGAAAACGGACAAGGGACAGCTTCAATCAATATCCGTTACCCTTACAGTGCCGATTTCACAGAACGGTTGCAATTGATTAAAGAAGCCGCGATTGCATACGGATTCGAACTTCAAACACGGACGCATATGCCACCGCATCACGTCGATCCGAACCATGAACTGATCCGGACGCTCAGTGCGGTTTACGAACGGCAAACGAATCAAAAGGCCGACTTAATTGCGATCGGCGGCGGAACCTATGCCCGTTCATTGACAGCAGGTGTCGCATTTGGACCTGTTTTTCCTGGTGGACCGGAAGTCGCGCACCAGGTGGATGAGTATGTTGATTTTGAAGAACTCTTATTGGCCGTTGCCATCTATGCAGAGGCGATTTACGAATTGGCGAAATAAGCATCAGTGCATCTTAAAAAAAATAGTATAAGGAAATGAATCCCCCAAATCCGTTGTGATAGGGGGATTGATTCTTGAAGGAGACTCAGTTGTGATCCATCGTCAAAAATATCATTTTCAAGCCCTTTATTTTTTCATCTTCTTTGGGCAAGGTGCACTTATTCCATACTTGGCACTCTATTTTTCCAATGATGCCTTTCAATTATCGGCATCCGAAATCGGAACGATTGTTGCAGTAGGTCCAGTGTTATCAATTGTTTTACAACCGGTTTGGGGCATGGCGGCAGACCGCTTCGGACGACCGAAACGTCTGTTGTTAGTGGCTTTACTCGCTGCGGGGCTCTTAACGCTCAGTTATTTATTGACGTCTGTCTACTTATTCCTGTTATTAATTTCTTCACTTTGGGCATTGTTCCAGTGTGCACATATTCCGCTTGTCGATACGTTGGCCATCGAATTTTCAAAAAGAAAATCAGTCGACTACGGAGCATTACGCTTATTTGGTTCCGCCGGTTTTGCACTGGCTGTCTTTATCCTTGGACAGGTAACGGAACAAGGATCACTCGGTGCGATTTTTTATGCTAGCGGAGCTGCGCTTGTTCTTGGATTTCTTGTGTTGATCGGAATTGAAGAAACGCCGGTTTCGACCGTCGAGCGTGAACATATTCCGCTGAAATCGTTATTTTCAAACAAACGTTTTTTACTGTTTTTAGCAGGTGGAAGTTTAGTATTCGGACCAATTTTTGCGAATAATTATTACTTTGGAAGTTATGTGACGATTCGTGGGGAATCAACAGCACTCGTCGGAACACTGTTTTTTGTCGCTGTCTTATGCGAAATACCGTTCATGCGGGTTGCGACGCGTGTCATGATGCGGTTTGGACCGATTCCTGTCCTGGTGTTCATCTCTGTTTTATCCGCGGTACGGACAGGGATACTGGCGCTTGAGCCGCCGATTTTTACACTCTGGATATTGGCAGCATTACAAGGATTCATCATCGGTCTGTTGATTCCGGTCGCACTCGAGTATGTTCGCTCGCTCGTTCCACCTTCGACAGTGGCGACGGCAGTCAGTACATATATGGCGACGACGACCGGTCTTGCGACGGCATTGTTTAATTTAATGAGTGGGATTGTTTTTGATCAATGGACCATCTATGCCGTATTTTGGGTATATACAGGTAGTAGCTTGTTAGGTGCTTGTTTGTATCTGGTCAGCTCAAAAATCAAGGAGTGATCCGTATGCAAAAACACTACTTCATCGCTATCCCGGTTGCTGACGAGATGTTGACGCGATTCGCGGCTCCTCTAGCGCTTGGCCGTTATTACAAAACGGTGTACGAATCAGGCGAGTATCATCTGACGCTACGTTTTTTAGGAACGTTAACAGAGGACGAGTTGAGAAATTGGCGACGTCAACTGACGGAAATTGCTCAGCTCACTTTTGCTTTTACCTTGAAATTAGATCACCTTGAACGGTTTGGATCAGCCGAGAGGCCTCGTGTCTTTGCCGTCGGACCGGCATATGAGGAAAAACTGTTTCAGCTTGCCCGACGGATTGATCCGGATCCGGCTAAACCGTTTGTTCCGCACATTACTCTTGCGAAGAAGTGGAATCAAGAAGTGGCGCTCCATCCACCCGAACAAACACCTGGCGGCAGCTTGAATGTCAATGAAATCGTTCTGTATCAGATTTGCCCCGACGATCAGCCGCGGTATCAGGCAGACACACGATTTCCATTTGGGAAGAAATAACGAGGTGATATGATTGGCATTATTGATGAAACTTTATGATTTAGAAAGCCGATATGAACGAAATCCGTTGGAAGCTTCGAAGCGTTTCAAAGAACAACAGCTGGTGGATTATGCGAATGTCCTTAAAAAATGGGAGTCGGGTGAACTGTTTCCGGGTGAGACGATCATTCGGCCGAAAAAATGGTGGCAGCCTTTTAAAAAACCAGAGAGGTTTCAGGTGCCGGGAAAACAAATCTCAAAGCCGGCGTTTGATAAATGGTATAAAAAGCGAGTAGAAGTCCAAAAATTAATTTACGTGGCAGGCGGAGCGACGGAAGAAGACATCTGGCGCTTGCCTTTAAGACGCCATCTTGACTTTTATCAAATGTTGCATCTCTTGAACGATCAATTCGGCATGTTTTATCGTGCCGTCATTCAATACCAGCAAGGAGAGGTTGAACTCAGTCCGTTTGTCGTAGGACCTTCTGCCATCTATATACTGGACTGGTTAGACGGGGAAGAAAGTATCTATCATATCAAGCGAAATAAACTGTGGCGGGAACAACCCTTTAAAGCCCCGCCAAAGAATATCGTCAATCCATTAATCAGCTTAAAGCGGACGGAGGATATTCTGCGATTGATTCTAGGTTCCGAATTCATATTACCAATCGAACGTGTTGTCATTGCATCGCAAGGTTACTTCGATCAAATTCCGAAAGAGACAACGACGACATATGTCAGTAAGGTGGACTTCACGGATTGGCTACGGAAAATGAATTTGTCGGCTGTGCATACAAAAGCTTCTCAAATGCGGGTATGCGAACAGATCTTAAAAGAAACGGTTTCGGTGACCTTTCAAATGGCGCTGAACAGTCAAGAAAACGGGCGGATTCAAAAATAGGGAGGGAAGCGGCAAGATGTTTGATTGTCGCGTAAACAGATGGTAAATAATGAATCGGAAACGCAGCAAGTCGGATTGTGTTCAGTTGAGTTCGTGACATTTCAAACCATTCTAATGGAGACGACGACACCGGTTGAACAAGGTGAGTTTTTGCTCGTCTGTGATAATCAGCCGATGAACTATTTCATTGAACGTCGAGAAGATACGGACGGAACAATCAAATTGACACTGCTGCTCGACCGGGCGGTTGAAGTAGAACGGTGTTATGAAATCATCTTACCCGATCAGGAACGAGTCCGTGTATTGCCGAACCGGATTGTCCAAACGGCGGGATTCGACCGCAAATACAGTTATGAAGGACCTTTAGGTGCCGTCTATGACACGGAAATGATTTCTTTATACGTCTGGTCACCGCTGGCAGAGAGGTTGGAGTGTATTCGCTACGATCAAGCCGGTGTCGAAATCGACAGCCGGGACTTCGAACGGCAAGAACGTGGGGCGTATCGTTTAGTAGTTCCCCGAACATGGGAAAACAGCCTTTACCGTTACCGGGTCACGACGTATCGGGGAACACATGAAGTCGTCGATCCTTATGCAAAGGCAGTCAGCGTAAATGGACAGTTTGCTGTTTTGCTTGATGTCGAGCAAGAAATTAACCGGCAGTTTCCGCATCGACAAAAACGACCGCTGTTGATCAAACCGACAGATGCCATCATTTATGAAGCGCATATCCGGGATTTTACGATTGATTCGTCTTCCGGCTCGCATCATCCCGGACAATACATGGGGATGACGGAAACAGGAACCGTTTCACCGGAAGGACGTTCGACAGGCATTGATTATTTACTTGAGTTGGGGGTGACCCATCTTCAATTGTTACCGGTTCACCTGTTTACGACGACAGAGGAAGTCAGTCGTCTTCCTTATAACTGGGGATATGATCCTGTTCAATGGTTTTCACTGACCGGATGTTATGCCAGTAACCCGACTGATCCGAAAGTCCGGATTCTTGAATATGTCGAGATGATCGAACAGTTGCACGCGGCAGGAATTCGGGTGACGTTTGATGTTGTCATGAATCATGTCTATATTCGGGAGCAATCCGCACTCGAACATCTGGTACCGGGTTACTATTTCCGTTACGAAGTGGACGGGACACTTGCCAACGGAACAGGTGTCGGGAATGATACGGCATCGGAACGGTTTATGATGAGACGGATGATTGTTGATTGCCTGACGTATTTTGCGGACATTTTTCAGGTGGATGCTTTTCGCTTTGACCTGATGGGGATTCATGATGTTGAGACGATGAACCATGTCCGGGCAGCATTGGATCATATCGATCCGACCATTCTTGTTTATGGAGAAGGCTGGGACTTGGCGACACCTTTACCGCAACGTCAAAAGGCCATCAGTTCAGTTGCTTCGCAAATGCCTCGGATTGGTCATTTTAACGATGTTTTCCGGGATGCGTTAAAAGGCTCGACGTTCAATGAAACGGATTGTGGTTTTGTATCGGGTAATGGTTGGTGGGAAGGGGAAGTGCGAAACGGGATGGCCGGGAGTATCACATTGGACGGTCAAACGACCGGGCGTTTTCCTGAGCCGACGTATTCGATCAATTATGTCGAAGCACATGACAACCATACCTTGTATGATAAGTTAGCGCTCGCCCGACCGGATTTGGATGAAGTGACACGGTTACAAATGAGTCGACTGGCTCAGACGATTATTTTCTTAGCGGCCGGTATTCCGTTTATTCACGCCGGACAGGAGTTCGGACGGACAAAACAAGGGGTCGAGAACAGTTACAATGCACCTGATACGATCAATCGGATGGATTGGACGTTACGCGATCGCCATGCGCATATGGTCGATTATTTAAAAAATATCTTACAAATCCGTCGAATGCACGGAGGATTCCGATTACACCGAGCCAACCAGGTGCAAGAACTGATGCATTTTTTGCCGATGCATCCGGGTGTCATCGCCTACGAAGTAGGGGCCGTTCATTCATATGATGCCTGGCAACGGACGCTTGTCGTTCATAATGTGACGTTTGAAAAAATTGAAATTGTGCTCGATCATCCGAGATGGAATGTACATGTCCACGGCAACGAAGCATCCGTTACGCCACTTGAAAAGGGTGTTTCGCAGATCACGGTCCTTCCGTTGTCAACAACGATCGCCACATGTTAAGATAATCATTGTGCCTTAAGGCAAATCTACTAAAAAGTTGAGCGGATTATAATGGAATTAGATATTTTAGATGCGCTTGGCGAAGGCTGGACCCTTACGCCAGCAGGCGGAATTACGGGAGAAGCATACATTGCCTCAACGGGGCAGTCAAAACTCTTTTTAAAACGAAACTCCTCGCCATTTTTGGCGATTTTATCAGCGGATGG
>CAACWS010001229.1_pt1 | contig 11497 bp, 10 predicted proteins | sample 2275721 | NCBI WGS metagenome assembly CAACWS01 (sample SAMEA5312468, study PRJEB27640) | indoor metagenome | biome: indoor environment; feature: uncontrolled; material: polymer concrete tiles wood | place: Germany | collected 2014-07-07
GTCCTCTACTATGTAAATAAGCACATATAAAATAAAGGAGGGGTAACTGTTGAATTTTTTAACAAGGTTTAGTTTAAAGAACTCTGTCGCTGTATTTATTATTGCTATTTTATTAGTTTTGGGCGGCGTATATTCGTTTTCTCAGCTTAAAGTGGATCAGTTTCCTGAAATTGAATTTCCTCAAATTTCAGTAGAAGCTGTGTATCCAGGCGCATCTCCGGATGATGTCGACAAACAGGTCGTCTCAAAACTCGAGACAGCACTGAAAGGAATCGAGGGCTCGACAAAAATTACGAGCTCTGCTTATGAAAGTATCGGAATCATCAATATCGAATTCCCATTTGATACCGATATGGACAAGGTCGAACAACAAATTGACGCGGCGATTCAGGATGCCAATCTTCCGGAAGAAGCCACAACGAAGCTGAACCGCTTCTCATTCGGATCGTTCCCAATCTACAACATCTCCTTCTTTAGTAAAGATGGAAAAGAGATTGAGTCCCTCTTAAAGAATGAAATCGAACCGGAACTCAATAAAATTCCGGGAATCAACAGTGTTTCTGTTGGTGGATATAAAGATGATTTAGTCCAAATTACGGTCGACAACAAAAAAGCAACAGCGGCCGGTTTATCGTTATCCAGTATTAAAGAACAAATTAATGCCAAGTATGTTTCCTTCCCGTCCGGGCAGCTCGCAGAAGGTGATTCGAAGATTCCAATCCGGGTGGAAGAAAAGCTGGAAAACTTGGATAAATTAAAAAATCTCCAACTCACGTCAAGCGCCGCTTCCGGTGCGGCATCAGGCGGTCAAGGCCAACCGGCTCAATCAGGACCTCCGGCCGGTTCTGCCGACGGCGCTCCAGGTGCTCCGACAGAACAAGCGGCACCAGCTGAACCGATTCGCCTTTCAGACGTCGCGACCATCGAAGCCGTCTCAAAACAAAGTGAAAAAACACGATATGACTTAAAAGATTCTCTCTCGATGGCCATTACGAAAAAACAGGATGCTAATACGGTTGAAATCGCCGATGGTGTCACAAAAATCTTAAACAAATACGATGACCAAATCGATTATACGATCGGGATTGATTCTGCAAAAGATATTGAAGAATCTGTTGCAACACTAGTAAAAGAAGGATTGCTCGGTGCGCTGTTTGCTTCACTCGCCGTTCTGCTGTTCTTACGTAATATCCGGGCGACGATCATCGCGATTGTCTCGATTCCGTTGTCGCTTTTGATTGCAGCCATTTTCTTGAACTGGCAGGATATTTCACTGAATATCATGACACTCGGTGGGATGGCCGTCGCTGTTGGTCGGGTCGTCGATGACAGTATCGTCGTCATCGAAAATATCTTCCGGCGGGTCCGCAAGTCGGATGGCGGGATGACGGATGAAGTCATTGAACAATCGACAAAAGAAATCTTGAAGGCCATCACGTCTTCGACGCTTACGACCGTCGTTGTTTTCTTACCTATCGGCTTCGTCGGCGGTATTACCGGTAAATTCTTCTTACCGTTTGCGTTGACAATCATCTTCTCGTTACTTGCTTCCCTGCTTGTCGCGATTACGATTGTACCGATCTTGGCGAAATTCGCCTTTAAAAAGGTCCCGGCGGAAGAAAAAGAAGGCGCCTTACAACGCTGGTACGGCAAACTGATTGAAAAATCGTTGTCGCATAAAGCAATCATCTTAGTCGTTTCGTTCTTGTTACTCGGTGGTTCGCTTGCGATTGTACCGCAACTTGGCTTTACCTTTATTCCGAACGAAGCTTCAAAAACACTGACGGCTTCACTTGAACTTCCTGCTGCGACTTCACTTGAAAAAACGAGTGATGTATCGCTCAACATGGAAAAAATGTTTGATCAGGAAAAAGCGATTGCTGATGTCACGACATCCGTCGGAGCCCGTGATTTCACGACCGGGTTGCGACTTGATAACAAAGCCAGCTACTTCTTGAACTTAAAAGACGGGGTCGATGTCGAAAAGACAATCAAATCCCTAGAAACTAAAATGGAGGATATCGCAAAAGAAGACGATGTCGACGTTAAAATCAGCGTCGCTGAGCTTTCAACTGGCGGTCCCCCATCGAACAACAACGTTGACGTTGATTTGTTCTCGACTGATCTAGAAGCACTACAAAAAGCTTCTAAATTAGTTGAAGACAACATGAACAAAAACAATGATCTAAAATACGTGACGAATAACTTCAGCGAGAAACAAAAACAATTCCTCGTTGAAATCAACTCTGAAAAAGCCAGCGATCGTGGTTTGTCCGGCTTCCAGATTCTTGGTACGGTCAACGACCAAACGAAACCTGTTACGGTCGGCACCCTTAACCTTGATAACAAAGACCAGGACGTCCAATTGTCTTATAAGGAAGACTTGACGTCGAAAGCAGATCTCGAGAACGTCCAACTCTTCTCTGCTGAAGGTCCTGTCGCTCTGAAAGACGTGGCAACTGTCAAAGAAGTCGATACGTTCACATCGATTCAAAAGCTGGACGGTAAAGTTTACGCCCGTGTCTCGGGTCAAGTCAAAGGCGATAACGTCCAAACTGTTTCGAGTGACGTCAAAGCGGCTGTCGAAAAAATCGACTTGCCGGACGGTGTTTCCTTAACAAGCGGCGGCGGAAATGATGATACAGTCGAAATCTTCCAGTCTCTTGGAATTGCCATCGTCGTCGCCATCGGTCTCGTTTACTTGACGATGTTAATCACGTTCGGAAAAGCACGGATTCCGTTCATTATTCTTTCATCGCTCATCTTCGTTCCGATTGGTTCACTCGTCACACTGTTCTTAGCGAACGAACCATTATCGGTCAGTGTCATGATCGGATTCCTGATGCTCATCGGAATCGTCACGACCAACGCGATTGTACTCGTTGACCGGATTGGTCAGAACATCACACGCGGTTTACCGATTCGGGAATCCTTGATTGAAGCCGGTAAAACACGACTTCGCCCGATCCTGATGACGGCATTCGCTACAATCATGGCGCTTGTTCCGCTCGCTCTGACGACATCATCCGGTACCCTGATTTCAAAAGGACTTGCCTTGACGGTCATCGGTGGACTGACGACGTCAACACTCTTGACGCTCATTATCGTCCCTGTCGTCTATGAACTGTTCTTCTTCAAAAAGGTCAAAAAAGAACGTCAATCCTAAAAAAAAATCCTTCTCTCATTTCATGAGGGAAGGATTTTTTTGATTATTTTTCGAGCAATTCATCGGTCCGATCAATTGTTCCGTTATGTTTCGCGACGAGTCCGTCCAGTACAGAAGGTTCGAATTCTTCTCCGATTGCAATGATACCCGTCTTTCCCGGTGGAATCACACCGAGTGTCCGCTTGAATGTTTCTTGAACGGCTTGATTCTCTTTTAAGTCTTTCGAACCGCCAATCAGCATCCCGGTCATCGAACCGAGTAAAATCCCGAACGGTCCTCCAAGAATTCCGACGGCCATACCGATCAGGGAACCTTTAAATGCTTTGTTGGAACCGCTTAAGTCAACGGCATCTTCAAAAGAAAAAGCCCCGCTTTCACTTCGTTTGATGACAGCAATTTGTTCAAAATCAACCTGACCGTTTGCATGATACTTCTTCAACTCACTGAATACCTGGTACGATGTCGCTTCCTCTTCAAATGTAAAGGTCATGATATGGTGTTTCTCTTCTTTTTTCGCCACAACTTTCCACCTCTTTCGAAAAAAACGGATTGCCGCTGTTGACGATGAGGAAATACACCATTTATTTACCATTCAAAGCTTGAAACGAAACCTGTTACGGTGTGCTTGGTTTACCAGGAGCCAGTTGATAATATTCCTCCATCGTTAACCCGGTCATTTTCAACTGTGCAGCAAGTGTTGCTCCGACATAGCGGAAATGCCAGCTTTCGTATGTGTATCCGGTCCATGATTCTTTTCCAAGCGGATAACGAAGATGAAACCCGTAACGATGCGCATTGGCAGCCAACCATCTGGCTTCTTTTGTACTGGAAAAGCTGAACTTGGCATATTTCGAGGAATCTGCTCCACCGATATCAAAACCAAGTCCTGTCTGATGTTCGCTTTTACCCGGTTGTGCACTGTACGTACTGGCTTTTTCAAAGCCATCCCGCGCCACATATTTTTCAAATAATGCTTTTTGATACGCATATGAACGGTATGTACTAAATGCGACTAGTGTAATGTTGTCCGCTTTGGCAGCACGTCTCATTTTCTCAAAGGCTGCCCGTGCGACCGTACTTTCACCTGGGGCATACGTAGAACGTAACGGAAGATTAGGATTAACGATTAATGTTTTTCCGATCCGCAATCCGCCGATTTGTTGATCTGTCAGTAAATATTTTGTGCTTGCGTACCCTGTCTGTGTTCCATAACGGACTTTTGACCATGTCCCGAGCCGACTGATCTCATTGACGTAAACAGTGGTCGGGATAACGGTGACAACAGCTTTACTTGTCGAAGCTCCGCTTCGAAGGTTAAGCGGTGTTTTCGCTTGGCGATAACTGGATGCTTCTGCGGCCAGTGAAAAACTGACGAGTGACAGAAGGACTGCCAGTAACCCGGTCAGCGTTTTCTTTAGTTTTTTCATATCTCATAAAACTCCTTTTTTCCAAAACAGGGTAATTAATCTTTGATTTTAGAATAACATTCATTTCAGAACGCCACCATTTTTTCTACAGGGTGTAATCAAAATGAATTAATTCTTTCGGCTTCAATCAAATGAAGTCGGATTGTCCAGCACAAGGATTGAACATTCAGTCTTTCGGGTAAACATTTCTTGTATGCGTTTTCTTTAAATAATGATTGGCATCAGTCAGGGGCGAATCTTATGACCATTTTAGACAAAGTGTTCATCGCCGTCTCTCTTCTTTGGTTACTTGAATTGTTTCTTTTCCGAAACCGTAAGAAGGAACCTTCTCCACTGGAAGAACGGCAAAGCTTTTACTGGATTTTAGCTACTTTACTCACGACGATCCTTTTTTCCGTTCTGTTCAGCGATTCACTTCGTTTCCCCCTGTCACGTGAAATCGGATTGCTCTTTTTGACTTCCGGTGTCTCTCTACGCTACTGGGGGATTTATCATCTCAAGCATCAGTTTACCCGTCACGTCGCTGTCAATCCGGGCGATCGACTTGTCAGTACGGGTCCTTACCGGGCATTACGCCATCCCCTCTATACCGGTCTGTTTTTCATCACGTTAGGTTTCCCGCTGTACTTTGGGAACTTGCTTGTCGCGTTGTGTGCCGGAATTCTGATGTTCATCGCTTTGCTTCACCGTATTCGAATCGAGGAACGGATGTTGACTGAAGGATTTGGTCCTGCCTATACGGATTGGGCCCGCAGAAGAAAACGTTTGATTCCGTTTATCTACTAAGACATAAGGAGATGTGATTTTTTTGAAGAAACAGGCAGTCGTTATTGGAGCAGGTTTAGCAGGTATGTCAGCCGCAATCCGCCTTGCGGGAGACGGTTATGAAGTCACGATGCTCGAACAAAACGGAAATGTCGGCGGTAAATTGAACCAACGCAGCGGTCAAGGATTTACATTCGATACCGGTCCTTCGATTTTGACGATGCCTTGGGTGCTCGAGCAATTGTTTACGAGCGTTCACCGTCGACTGGACGACTATCTGGAAATCGAACGGATCGAACCGCAATGGCGGACTTTCTTTGAGGACGGAACACAACTCGACGTCAAAGGCGATCTTCCGGGCATGCTCGAGGAGTTCAAAAAAGTCTCCGATCAGGCTGATTTTGTCGAACTGTTCAGCTATTCTAAAAAAATGTACGATTTGTGTTTGGATAGTTTCTACAAGTACAGTCTCGAAGATTTAAAGGACTTAAAAAAATATCATACGATGTCTGAATTACTTAAGATGGATCCGCTCAATACGGTAGCAAGCGGTACGAAAAAACACTTGAACAACAAGTATCTGGAGCAGCTGTTTAATTATATGGTCATGTATGTCGGCTCCAACCCTTACGAAGCTCCTGCCGTCTTCAACCAGATGATTTATGTTCAGATGGGACTTGGTATCTATTACGTCAAAGGCGGCATGTACAATATCGCCCGTGCCATGAAAACCGTGCTCGATGAACTCCGGGTGACGATTCATGTCAATACACCTGTCGAACGTGTCGTCACAGAGGGCAAACGTGCGGTCGGCGTGGAAACGACAGACGGTACATTTTATCCGGCTGATGTCGTCGTCTCAAACCTGGAGGTCATTCCGACCTATCAACATCTCATCTCAGAGAAAAAAGGACCAAAACAGGCTAAAAAGTTAAATCAGTCATTCGTTCCGTCCGTTTCCGGTCTTGTCCTGTTACTTGGTGTGAACCGCGAGTATAAAGATCTTAAGCACCATAACTTCTTCTTCTCGGATGATCCGGAACGGGAATTTGCCCAAATGTTCAAGGAAGGTGTCCCACCAGAGGATCCGACGATTTATGTCGGTGTCTCCTCTAAATCAGATGCTTCCCAGGCACCGGAAGGAAAAGACAATCTGTTTGTCCTGACGCACGTTCCGCCACTGACGAAACAAGACGGCAAAACCGATTGGGATGCGTATCGTGAAGTCGTCCTTGATAAATTAGAACGGATGGGACTGACCGATTTACGTGAATCGATTGAATTCGAATACCGCTTTACACCGGAAGACTTGAAATCACTATACGGTCCGAACGGCGGTTCGATTTACGGTGTGGCTGCCGATCGGAAAAAGAACGGTGGTTTCAAGATTCCATCGAAAAGCGATCTCTACGAAGGGCTTTACTTCGTCGGCGGTTCAACACATCCGGGTGGCGGCGTCCCGATGGTCACTTTGTCGGGTCAACTGACAGCGGATTTAATCCAAAAACATGAAAATGTAAAAGCATAATTAAAACAGGAGGTTATCCCCTTATAGACGGGATAACCTCCTATTTTTTCAGTCATGATGACACATTTCTTCGATTTGAAGAAATGTTTTAGCTTTGAATGTCATTTTGTAGACGGCCGGCATCTTTAGGGTGTTCCAAAAATCATACCCGTACGCCGGATCAAAGTACTGCATCAATAACACCATGATGTTTCCGTGTGTACCGATGACGATCGTTTGATTTTGATGATGTTCCAGCAGTCGTTTGATTTCAAGAACGATCCGTCGTTGTGCCGTAACGTTTGATTCACCGCCATACGGGTTTTCATCCGGATGTTTCCAGACATACCGGACAGCCTGTCGGAAGTCCGGCAGTTCTCCCGGTGCCAGCAATCGTTCTTGAACAGCTGCGGTTTCTTGGATGGCTAATCCGGATTGTTCTGCTAAGGGCTGAACTGTCTCAATCGCCCGTCGATAGGGACTCGCATAGATATAGTCCAATGTAATGCCGTCAAAAAGTGTCGTCAGTTGCTCCGCATCGTCTCTCCCCTGTTCTGATAAAGGACGTGCTTCTTCGTCTGTAGAATAGGTCGAATGTGCATGGCGGACTAAGTAGATCGTTGTCATAGTTAATCTCCTTTCAGTCGTCTTTTGGTTGTTCCAGCCACCGGTAACCAACACCCCGGACGGTTTCCAAGTACTGATCAATCGGAAAGCCGGAACGCCGCAGTTTTTCACGAAGGTGGCGCATATGAGAATCGATGGTTCGTGGTTCAATCGATTGGTCGTCACTCCAGAGCGACCGCACTAATTGCTCTCTCGATAAGATTCTATTTACGGAAGCCAGGAGTTTTCCTAACAGCTGAAACTCTGTTTTGGTCAGTAAGATTTTTTGTTCATCAAAACTACAATCATATCCCTTAGCATCATAATGCAGACCATGAAATGTATACTGTTCCCGCTTTTCTCGTCCAATCAATAACTCAATCCGTCCTAATAGTTCACCTTCATGAATCGGTTTCGCCACATAATCATCGGCGCCGACTGTACGTCCCCGAACGACATCTTCCATTTGATTCCGTGCCGTTACCATGATGATCGGGAAATCAACGATTCGTCTTATATTTTCACATAGTGTCCAACCATCCATTTCAGGCATCATGACATCCAGTAAAGCGATATCAATCGGAACTGTTTTGACGATTTCGATTGCTTTTTCAGCGGAATCGACCAAATGGCACGTATGACCATACGGTGTCAAATATAATTTCATTAATTGAAGCATCCGTTGTTCATCATCAACGATTAAGATTCGAGCCATTTTTTCACCCCTTCCACTGAACGATTACACGCGTTCCGCTATTTTTTTGGCTTTGAATTTCTAGTGTCGCTCCATGTGCTTGGACGATGGCTGACGCAATCGTCAGTCCAAGTCCCGATCCGCCTCGACTTCTCGACCTGGACGGTTCACTGCGGTACAACCGGTTTGTCACATGGGGCAAACTTTCTTGACTGATGCCGATTCCTGTATCCCGCACTTGAAAATACGGTCCCGTTTCATTTACTCCGTATCGGACGATGATGTCACCTGTTGCTGTATATTTTCTTGCGTTATCCAGTATATTCACTAACACTTGTTTAAGTCGGATTTCATCGCCTGTTATCTCTACCGGTTCTCCCGATACATACAAGTGCAATCCTTTTTCTTCGATTGCCGGTCGCATTTTTTCTGTCGTCGATACAATTAGTTCATCAAGCGGCAGTGGTAACCGTTCAATTGAAAACTCGTTGGCATCAGAACGCGCCAGTAACATCAATTGTTCAATCAATCTGCTTACATGATCACTTTCTTCTTTGATAATCGACAAATAAGCTGCTTTTTCAGATTCCGGCAAGTCCGGACGTTGTAAAATATCCGCATATCCCTTGACGTATGTCAGTGGGGTTCGTAGCTCGTGAGAAATGTTCGCTAAAAACTCCGTCCGTTCACGATTCAAGAAATCGAGATCTTTAGCCAACTGCGTGATTGATCTTGCAAGTGCTCCAAGTTCGTCTGACCGGTTCACCGGTAAATCCACATCAAGATTCCCTTCTTTCAGTTTAGCAGTCGCGCGTTCCATCTTAATGAGCGGTCTTGAGATCACTCGTGTGCATAAGACGACAGTCGCGAGTGACAGAAGTACGGCAATAATACCGACTTGAATGAATTGCTGTCTTAAGGGATTAACTACTTGTTGAATCAACGTCTCAGGAGCAAACATGAAGACATGTCCACGATGAGCACCTGAAATCGTGATTGGACTGTCTGTCATTAAAAAGCCGTTCGCTTTTGCTTGAGATTGTAGGATACGATCGTTTCGTTGCGTTTGAAATTCTACGTGTATAAGCTCTTCTGTCATTTCTGGAGTAAGTCGATGCGAAGACTTTAAAATTTCACCCTCTTCATTTGTGATGACGACGGTAAATTCAGATGCTGATTCCATCAAAGTGACATGTTCCAATGTTTCTGCATTAAAAGATTCCTCGAGGACATCACGGTGTGTATTTCCCCGGTTCAACAAACCAAGGACCACTTCGTCCGTCCGTTGATTCACAAGATTAAAGTAGAGGGTACTGAACAGAATACCGCCGATGACAAGAATCGCAGTCAAAAAAAGCAGACCGATGTAGTAAGAAATATGTCGCATGTCCCGCCCCCTCCTCTCTTCACTCTTACGATACACTTTTTTAAAAGCTTATTCAGTCAGACCATTGAATCGTCACCTTTTCTGCACGGTTTCTGCACAAAACATGGGTATAGTAATGACATAACCAGATTACTTACAGGAGGTCATTTTTCATGAAAAAACAACTGTTCGTCACATCACTGGCACTTTCTGCCGTCATAGGTTTAAGTGCTTGCGGATCTGATTCGAATTCGTCTAATTCGCACGATATGCACGATGATATGAAGGATTCTCACGCAGGAATGATGCATTCAAGTGACGGAAAAATTCCAGCCGGACTCAAACAAGCCGAAAATCCAAAATTTAAGGACGGTGCGAATGTCGTTTTATCGTCAGATCATATGAAAGGCATGGACGGCGCAGAAGCAACCGTCGTCGATTCATTTGATACGACGGTCTATGCCGTCAGCTTTACACCAACAAACGGCGGAAAAAAAGTCAGCAATCATAAATGGGTGATTCAGGAAGAACTGAGTCCGGTTCCGGATTCACCGCTAAAAGCAGGTGACAAAGTGACGTTAGCGGCGGACCACATGAAGGGCATGGATGGGGCTAAAGCGACGATTGATCAAGCCGATGAAACAACCGTGTATATGGTCGATTTTAAACCGACAACTGGTGGGAAAACCATTAAGAACCATAAATGGGTGACGGAAGACGAACTTCAAGCCAAAAATTAAATAAAAAAACTCCGTTCATCCAAGGATGAACGGAGTTTTTGGTATGATTCTGACTGGGCTCGAACCAGCGACCTCTACCCTGTCAAGGTAGCGCTCTCCCAGCTGAGCTACAGAATCATGATGCAGTACGTTATGTACTTGCTAGGACATGTATTAATATAGCAAGAAACTAACCATCTGACAAGTACTTTTCTAAAAAAATTAAAAATAAAAATGAACGGGACCGAACCATGATTTCGAGTCGGCCCCTTCACATTTACTTATAGAATTGTCGTGACTTGATCAACCGGCAGACGAAGGGCCGGACGTTTTTTCGCATCTTCCACTGCTTTACCGACGGCAATCAACATGACCGGAACATAACGTTCATCTGTAATAAACGTTTCCTTAAAGAGTTGGTGATTGAATCCCCCCATCGCAAGTGTTGATAATCCTTTTGCTTCAGCGACCAACATGAGTTGCATCGCTGCTAGACTTGCGTTTGACATGGCTGCATCTCTCGCATAAGCCTCGCTTTGGTAAGCTCCTTCCACTTGTCCTTTGATCGAGTCGAACAAGTCTTCCGTCATACCTCCTGCTTCTACGGCTGGACCATAAACCGGATTATAGTTTCGGTTTGCCTGTAAATCCCCTAGTACGGCAATGACGACTGAAGAAGAACTGATGGCAGGCTGATTGTAAGCGATTGGAGCCAATTGCTGCTTCGCTTCTTCCGAATGGAAGGCGACGAAATGCCAATGTTGCAAGTTCCAAGCACTTGGCGCAGCTGTCGTCAATTCAATCAATTCTTGTACGTCTTCTTGCGAAAGCGTGAATGTCTCATCGTAATGACGAACTGAACGGCGTTCTGTCAAAAGTGATAGTGTGTCGGATAGTGTTTGATTCATAATGATCCCCCTTTAAGTACATCTGTTTACTTTGTTATCGTATCATCCTCTTCACTACCTGTCATACGACAAGACTCGCTGATATTCTATCTGTTATAAAACAATGATTGACATACATATTCTGTACTAGTACAATAAAAGAAATTCAATGTTTCTTGCTGCCATATCCATACATTAAGAGGAGGAACAAAATCATGGAACAACCCCTTTACCAAGAAACTTCTCCGGAGTTTTACCGTCAACTTCCGGTCAAGACCTGCTCTCATTGCGGAAAAGAAATGGATGAACAGTGCGAATCATATAAAACAGAATGTGATGAGTGTGCTGTTACAGAACACT
>CAACWS010000625.1_pt1 | contig 11057 bp, 8 predicted proteins | sample 2275721 | NCBI WGS metagenome assembly CAACWS01 (sample SAMEA5312468, study PRJEB27640) | indoor metagenome | biome: indoor environment; feature: uncontrolled; material: polymer concrete tiles wood | place: Germany | collected 2014-07-07
GCAAACCTTGGTGAAGCAATCGTCAAACAATCACCAGAGAAGTTCATGGACGGTACACCAGGCTCAATGCCAAACACAGGTAACGGCGGCATGAGCGACAACAACACAGCAGCAACGACAGGCGCAATCGCACTCTTCGGTCTCGCACTCGGTGCAGCCGGAATCGTCCTTGCCCGCAAACGTCAAAACGCATAAGAATTCGGGTATACTAAAAAGGATAGCGCCTCGGCACTATCCTTTTTCTGTGCAGGTGTAAGAGACTTTGTCTCGGAAAGGAGTGACGTATGATGAAAAAATGGTTATTACCGGTCAGTGTGCTCTTGATGCTCGTTTCCGTCGGAACGTTAGTTTTCCTTCTGTTCGGCAATTCGAAGGAAACGGAAACCACGATCGTTCAAGGGAATGCGGATACAGAAGCGGCAACTTCCGAGACAAAGGAAGATCCTCTGAAACCGTCGGAAATCTTTAAAAAAGAATTTAAGAGTCTGTCCACGAATCAAGTCGAGCTCCCGAAGACCTTGACGATTGATTCGCTTGATATTAAATCAAAAGTCGAACAAGTTGGTCTCGATAAACAAGGGGCCATGGGAACACCGAAAAACGAACAACAAGTCGGTTGGTACAAGTTCGGTCCCCGTCCGGGCGATGTCGGAAATGCTGTCATCGACGGTCATACCGATACGAAGACCGGTCCTGCCGTCTTCAATCGTCTGAATGAACTGAAAAAGGGCGAGACCATCAAAATCAAAGATGCATCAGGCCGTACACTCGTCTTCCGTGTTAAAAAGCTTGTCGAATACGGACACCTCGATGCACCGCTCGAAAAAATCTTTGGTGCTTCCGATCAACGGAATTTGAATCTGATCACCTGTATCGGAGTCTATGACGAAAATGAAGGCACATATGACAACCGTCTCGTCGTCTTCACGGAACTGGATGAAAAAGCTTCTGACCCCGTCCAGACACCGCCAAAACCAGCGACGAATGTCCGTGTCTCAGGCGGATTCGTGAACTGGTACGCTTCGACGGACGAAGAAGTCGTTCAGTACAATGTATATCAAGAACAGGACGGGAAACGGAAAAAATTAGGTTCAACCGAATCGATTGAACGAAAAGCCTTCCCGCTGCCTGAAGATGCGACAGGACGTTTTATTGTTACTGCTGTCAACAAAGCCGGTATTGAATCAGAAGAATCGTTCAGCTCCGTCCAAAAATAATGAAACTGACCGAATCGTTATGCGATCCGGTCAGTTTTTTTGTTGATTTAACGGAATACGAATTTGTTGTTCCCCCGATCTCGTTTGGTATGCCAGATCGAGATACCCGGACGTCAACTTACGTTGCTTCGTCGGAATGAATAAGATGCCGGTACGCTCTTCCTCTGCCCGATACGTACCGGTGAGCGGATGGTTTTCATGGATGACAGCCGTCCGTTCCCCCTTTGTTTCATATTCGCCGAGTTTTTTTGAGATTTCGAGCGGATCGGCCGATTGATTTTGAATCGTAACCGTTAAAGCCAGAAACCGTTCTGATCCGGTTCCGACTTGCACCAGCTTTTCTTTTGAAACTGATACGCGCAATAAGGAAGTGGTTCGGACGGTATCCCGCGGCTCGACCTTCAGTGTCTCGACTTCAAGCCCACCTAGCGTATAAGTCGTTCCGACCCGGTCTTCCCGGTCAAATTGTTTCAGTTGACCTTCATCCCACTTCCGAAGGACGGCGACGGATTTCTGCTTGACGGACGGTGGATCCGCTCCGCCGTCAACCGTCGGAATGACCCACTTGATGACGACGAATACCAGACATACTGGAATCAGGACATACAGCAACACCTTTTTCATACCGGTCACTTCTTTCTGTTTTGACGTCATGTCAGTTTCCTTCATTATGTCGGTTTCGCTTCAAGATTTATACATGTTTCCACAATTGTATTCGTCAAAAAAACCCTTTCGAGCGGCTGCTCAAAAGGGCGAATGGGTTAGTACGTAATGTGTTGCTTACTCCACGTGATTGATTCTTTAAACTGACGGACGAGTTGTTCCGCCGGACCGGTTAAGGAGTAGGCCAGACCGTGCACCTTTTCCGACATCTGTTGCAAGACGAGACCGTCTTCAATCAACTCTTGTAATTGCTCCAAAATCTGACCGTGCGACTGATCGAGACGTTGTTCGATCTCACCGATCGTCAACGCACCATCCCGCAGGATGTAAATGACACTCGATTTTAAGCTGTTCTCGAAATTATGCTGAAACTTTTGGAGAGCCAATAAATCAGCCTGTTCTTCTACATGACGTTGATCCATCTGACACATACCCCTTTCATAACACAATCGGCTACGCTTTCAGTATGACGCAATCGTCTGTAAAATTCAAAAGTCAGTCTTTTGTCGTCACAATCGTGTTAAACGTCTTATCGTCTTCGGCGATGACCATCTTCTTTTGCGATCGCAGATGATACAGACGACGGATATTCAAGATGACGACTTTCATGACGGCGTAGAATGGAACACCGAGCAAGACACCAAAGAATCCGGCGATGTTTCCGGCGACCAGCAAGACGATGATGATCGTCAGCGGATGGACATCCAGTGTTTTCCCTTGGACGAGCGGTGACATGATATGGGAATCAATCTGTTGGGCGACCGTCATGACGATGACGGCGTAAATCGCGAGAATCGGATCCTGAATGAATCCAACAATCAATGCCGGTACAACACCGATGACCGGTCCAAGGAACGGAATGATATTCGTCAAGGTCGCAAACAAGGCGAGCAACAGTGCGTAATCAATCCCGATGATCAAGTAACCGATATAGGCGATGATCCCGACACCGATACTGACGATGACCTGCCCCCGGATGTAGCTCATGATCGTTAAGTGGACGTCATGGAGAATCTTTTTCGTTTCCTTATGGTACTCAAACGGCATCATCTTGACGAGATTACCTTTCAGTTTGTCCCCGTCTAGCAACATGTAAATCAACATGATCGGAATGATGACAATCGTGACGACCGTCGTCGTAATGACGCTGACAAAGCCGCCGACTCCGGTTCCGATGTTTTTCAGGAACGATGACGCATATTCCGAGATATTTCCGGAGAACTTGTTGAACAGATCATCCTGTCCGCTGAGGAAACGGGAGAAGAAGGCACTGCTTTCCAGCTGATCCCGGACGTCCACCAGTTGACGCTGGAACTGCGACGCCAGTGTCGGAATCGAGTTGACGAACTGTGTGATCTGTTCGGACAGCATCGGACCAAAAATGAATCCGAGTGTCGTCAAAATACTGATCAAACCTACCAAAACGATGATGACAGCAGGACGCCGCTTCATCTTTTTCTCGAGCAACTCGACAATCGGCAACAGGACATAATACAGAATACCGGCGATTGCGAGCGGCGGTACGACCATCTGCAGTAAGATCGCAACCGGTCGGAACAGGAACGTCACGTGATTGCCGATCCAGACGATGACAAGCAGCGTCATAATCCACCAGGCACCGCGGTACCATTTGTTTTCGAACATTTTTTGCATCGTGTCACTTCCTTATGATTAAAATAAGTGCATCTCCTTCCTTAGTTTCCCTCTTCCCTGCCCCTTCTAATCCTTATTTTCAAAAAATAGTTGAAGCGTTATTTTTTATAAACTGACTAGAATAGGAACGATTTGTTTTTTTAGGCTGAAAATCCATTAAATAAAATATCTTTTTTACATGTTTGCATGTTAAAGTTTGATGAATGCTTGTTTAATTAAGTAAGATAGAAATACTCGAGTCATTCTTTGTACCCTACAACATTACATATGGAGGATAAAAAAGTGAAATGGATTAATCAAAAAATTGGTCGACAATTAATGTTCGCTTTTTATATGGTCTTCATTGCCCTCAGTGTGACGTCCGCCATCGTCTACACGTATACAGAACGAAAAATTGATCAGACGAATGCGACGTTCGATGATTTACGGGAACGCCGGACAAACGCTAATTCGTTAGCCAACGAATGGACACTTGTGCAGAGCAATGTGAAATCGTATGTGCTGTTCGGCACACCGGAAATGCTCGACACGATCAAAGCCAATGAGCGTGAAATCAACCGGTTGACGACCTGGTTCGAAAAATACGCCATCTATGAACAAGGAAAAGAGTACGCCCGCGCGACGCGGACACTCCATAACAACTACTTCGGGACGGCACTGCCGCTCTTGACGGAATACGTCGCCGGAAAAAAGGACGGATCAATCGACGAAACGTTCATGGATCCAAAGACACTCGCCGCCTTATCGAGCGGAGATGATTTGTTTAATGCTAATGGCACGCTAAAAGGCTCCAACAGCCGCTTGACGACGGATGCCGACGCAGCCGGGATCGATACATTGCTCGCCAATTATTTGACGTTGATCCAGGACAAGGAAACGGAAGCTAAAACCAGCCTGCTCGGTGAAATGCGGACTGCCCAATTCATCTGGTTGTCGAATCTTGCCGTCCTGATCCTCATCTTACTGTTACTCGTCCGCCCGTTCATTAGCCGTGTGACGAAGCAAGTCAATACGTTATCCCGTGACAGTGCCCTGCTGGCAGGCGGAGAAGACATCCATGCCATTCCGTTGCCGAAGCGTCACGACGAGCTGCATACGTTGACCACATCGTTCAACCAAATGGCCGCGTCAATCGCCGACAATAAGGTTCACATGCTGGCGAAAAACGAAGAGCTCCAAGCCCAACAGGAAGAACTCGTCGCCCAGCAGGAAGAATTACAGGCGCAGCAAGAAGAACTGGAAGAAGCGCTTGAAATCACATTACGCAGCGAACAACATCTTAAGTACCGCAACGAACTGACCGAGACACTCGCGTCACGTGAGACATTGACTGCCTATCCGGAAATCATTGAAAAACTCGTCTCGATCACGCACTCGGAAATCGGAGCCTTGCTGTTCCTCGATCAGCATGATGTCCGGTCGACGATTGAATACGGAATGACGGAAGACATGGTCGGGCAACTCGTCAAAGACGACCAGTCCCTGTTCCACCGGGCACGTGTCCTGAAGCGTCCGGTCCATTCGTCGAAACAGGTCGCTCATGACAGTCCGTTGCCGTATCCGTACTATATGTATGAAGTCGCCGTTCCGATTCTGGATCCGAACGAAGAACAGATTATCGCCTGCGTCTACCTCGTCCGTTACCGCGATGCCTTCACGCCGGAACAGATGGGCGATATCCTGTCGTTCTCGCACCAGTTGTCGCTCTCCCTGATGCGGATGGGGATTTATGAAAAAATGATGCACGAGAAAAACAAGACCGGTCAACTCCTGAACTCGATCCGTGAAGCGGTCGTCTACATCGAACACGAATCGGATGAACTGCTTGTCAACGATCCGTTGATGAAACTGTTCCCGGAAGTCCAGACGGAATATCAGGACGAAAGCAACCTGTCGTCCTTCCGTCAGGCGATGTCCGCCCTGTCCGCGATCATGGACGAGCCGGAACCGTTTGAGCAGTATATCGAACAAATCGTCGAACAGACCTTACCGAAAGACAGTCTCGTCGTCTCGATCCGCTCGCAAAGTGCGTTCATCCAGATTTATGCCGAGAAAATCCAAATCAATCAGATTTGGGTCGGTACGATGCTCGTCTTGCGGGATGTCACGAAAGAAACGGAAGCCGACCGGATGAAAGAAGAATTCGTCTCGACGGTCTCGCACGAACTGCGGACTCCGTTATCGTCCATCTTCGGCTTTACGGAACTGATGCTCAACCGGGAAATTGATCCGATGAAACAACGGAAATACTTGACGACGATCCACTCGGAAACCGGTCGGTTGACGACACTCGTCAATGACTTCCTCGACGTCCAGCGCATGGAATCGAGTGAACAGCGTTATCAGATGGCGACATTTGATCTCGTCCAGCTGGCGAGTGAACTGATTGATTTCCACGATGCGTCTCATACGACCCATCAACTGTCGTTCGAAGCAATCGGTCCAATCATGATCGACGCCGATGCGGAAAAAATCAAGCAGTTGCTAAACAACTTACTCAGTAATGCGATCAAGTATTCACCGGATGGCGGTGACATCACGATCCAAATTCAAAATCAAGACGGCTTTGCTGAAATCGTAATCCGCGACCAAGGTATCGGAATTCCGCAAGAAGCGATGTCCAAACTCTTTGATAAGTTTTACCGTGTCGACAATTCAGAAACACGCAAGATCGGCGGAACCGGACTCGGTTTGTCGATCTGTAAAGAAATCGTCAAGCATCATAACGGAACAATCGACGTCGAATCAGAAGTCGGTTTCGGATCCACCTTTACGATCCGGTTCCCGATTGCTGTCATCTCAACGATTTTAACGTACGAAGATTAAACAAAACGTGCCGCTGTCGCAATGGACAGGGCACGTTTTTTGTTCGGGTTACACGTCGGGAAAAGACGGGTATGAAAAAAAGAGTTAACAAAGAAAAGGGGTTTGATCATGTCACTCGGTTGGATTGGATTAGGTCATATGGGGGTGCCGATGGCGTTACGTCTCCGACGTGCCGGACACCCGGTGAACGTCTATAATCGGACGATGGAAAAAACCGCACCGCTCGTCAACGAAGGGGCTGTCGCGCTCGGTACTCCCCGCGCTGTCATCGAACAGTCGGATATCATCTTCCTGATGCTCGCGGATGGTCCCGCTGTCACGGCGGTCCTCGAACAGGCAAATGGATTGCTCGCCAGTCCATTACAGGGTAAAATCATCGTCAACTTCAGTACAATTTCGCCGGAACAATCGATTTCCTTTGCTGCACGGATTGAACAAACCGGCGCCACGTATCTCGAAGCACCCGTCTCCGGATCCGTCGGTGTCGCGGAAGCCGGTCAATTGGTCCTGCTGCTCGGCGGAGACGACAAGGCAGTTGCCATCTGCCGTCCCTACTTCGAGGTACTCGGAAAAGAGAGCATTCATTTCGGTGCGCATGGAACCGGCAGTTCGGCGAAGCTCGCCATTAATCTCCTACTCGCCCTGGTCGGTGAAGGTGTCGCGGAAACGTTGTGGCTCGGCGAACGCGCCGGACTCGACAAAGAGAAACTGCTTCAACTGATTGGTGCTTCCGGTATGAATACGCCGCTCTTCCAAGGCAAACAAACGATGTACCGCGAAGAAAGATTCCCCGCTGCCTTTCCGTTACGGTTGATGGCAAAAGATCTCGGGCTGATCACAGAAGAAGCGAAGCGATTGACGCTTGATCTTCCGCTCGCGACGACCGCACACACGCAGTACCAACAGGCGTTACAGAACGGTCACGGGGATGAAGATATGGCTGCCGTCTATCTGTCGTTCAAACAGCAGTGACAAATCGTTTGAAATCAAAAAAGAGCCGTCCATATCAGATTTTCAACTTCTGACACGGATGGCTCTTTTCATTTATAGACTGACTTCACTCATTCACTTACTTAAGCGATGTGACGATCCCCATCATCTGATCGGACGTCATCAAGGCTTTCGAGTTGAACTGGTACGCCCGCTGAATCTGCGTCAAGTTTGTCATCTCAGTTCCCATGTCGACGTTTGATGTCTCCAGTGTCCCGACCGTCAATGGATTCCCCTGGACTTCCTGATACCGTTTATTGGATGTATACAAACCACCACCGACATCCGTCAGGTCATCCTGATTCTCGACATATGCTACCGCGACCCGTGCAAGGACACGTCGTTCGCCGTTCACGATTCCCGTCACGTTACCGTCTTTATTAAGTTCCACACCAGTCGCTCCTGCCGGTAAGACGATTGGATCATTCGCCGCATTTAACACCGAACGACCGGCATCATCCGTCAACAGAATCTGACCGTTATCCTGAGGGGACAATTGGAAATTGCCGTCGCGCGTCGCTTTTGCAACTCCACCATCATTGACGATAAAGAAGTGATGCGGATTCGAAAGTGCCGCGTCAAGTGCACGATCCGTTTTTTTAAACGTCCCGTTCGTAAAACGTGTTGCTTCATTCGCCACATATCCGCCTACCCCTAACCGCAATCCTTGCGGTGTCGTCAACGGACCGGTCGTCAGTCCCGGCGGCTGATTTTGGATGTTACGGACGAGCAGCTCGTTAAACTGGGCATCACGGCGTTTGTAGCCGTTCGTGTTTACGTTCGCCAGATTATGCCCCGTTGTATCGAGTTGCTTCTGAAGCTGCGCCATCGTGCTCGCGGATGTATAAAGTGATTGCATGAATTCCTCCTCAGATTAACGGACGCGTCCGATTTCCGAGACGGCTTTCTCTGCCGTCCGGTCATACGCTTGAATAACTTTTTGATTCGCCTCGAACTGTCTCAGACCGGCATTCATTTCGGCCATCGTCTGCTCAACTTCTACATTTCCAAGTTCGAGTACACCTTGATCGACTTTGACAGCCCCTGCCTCAAGTGGTTCAGGTGAACGGTAACGTCCATTCCCGACCCGTTCCAATTCTTCCGGGTTTCCTGTCACAACGAGTCCCAGTCGACCGATCGCTTGTCCATTGCCGTCCGTGACGGCACCGTCCGCACTCACGACAAAATCTTCATTGACGACATTCAACGGATTCCCGTCTTCACCGAGCACTAACTCATTATCCGTCGTCCGCAATAAACCATCCGTGCCGACAGAAAACTGGCCATTCGTCGTATAAAGGGTTTCTCCCCGTTCGGCTGTTCCGAATTCCTGTAAATTCTCACGGAATACCGTAAACATCGGTGTGCCTGTTTCTGAACTGATCTGTAAATCCGTCGCATTACCGGTTTCCGTGATCGATCCTTGGGCAAAGTTCGGTGTCGCTGCCTGCATGAAGACACCGGTCGCCAGTGTACCGACCGTTCCTTTTGACCGGACACCCGTCCGCTCATTTACCGCCGATTGCTGAATCAACATCTCCGGAAATGTCCGCAGAGACGCTTGATCAGCTCGGAAACCGGGTGTTCTGACGTTCGCCAGATTATTGCTCAACATCTCTTGTTGCCGTTGTAACGCTTGCATGGCGTTGGACGCCGTATACATTCCTCGTAGCATCTATATTCGCTCCTTATTGACTTCATGTTCAATTCTCTTCTATCAGTATATCGGTCTATTTTAATCAAAATGAATATTTTTTGAAAAAAAAGGTAATGCCCGAGAGAGATGCATCGAAAGACCTAGCCTTTTTGTTTCAAAAGACATTTGCTTAAATTTCAAGAGGATTGATAGGCGCGAATCCCATAAATTGTTATAATTTTAAAAAAGATGTAGATATGAGGTGACAGCATGCCCTTCTTTAAGAAGAAGAACACGGAATCCTTCATCAACGGCTCACTCGATTTTAAACAACTGGTAGATGCCACTCATTTTTTAGAAAATCATCCGGATGCCGTCTATACGTTAAATCTGGACGGTTATATCGTATCGTTTAATCAAAAGCTCTCGCTTCTGCTCGGGTATGAAGGCAAGAAGCTGCAACAGCAACATTTCAGTGATTTCCTGAGCCCGGCGGAAGCCGCTCGGATTGCCCCATTCAAACAACAGGCCTTGCAGGGAGAAACCGTTCATTTTACGGCAGAAGTCTCGCACCGGAACGGACATCTCTTGACGATGAACGTCACGAACATTCCGATCTATGAAAATCGTGTCATCATCGGCGTCTATGGCATCGCCCGCGATATTACACAACACATCCAGCTGCGTTTTCAACACATGCAGTTGTCCATGAAACAACAGCTGACGGAATCGATCCATAGTATCGCTTTTTTGGATTATATTCCGTCGACGAATCGTATCTTCCTGTCACCGCACTTCGCCTCACTGCTCGATGTATCCAAACACCGCCTTACTTCCATGAATTATGAAGAATTTATTCAAGAAATCCATCCCGACGACCGACATCTGTTTAAAAAACAAATTGAACTGTTACAACATGGCGGCACTGTGCCGGTTTCCTGTCAGTTACGCATGAATCAACAGCTGCTTCATTCCAAATACGTACAATGCGAGGGACTAAAGTTTCAAGACGGTCAGCAGGACGTATTCAGCTTCATCTTCCATACGAGCCCGCCCCTTCTTCACCCGTCTTCCGCACCGCCTGCCGCGTCGCATTCTTTTTTCTCGCGTGTCGAGACCGCCATTTATCAGACGGAGTATGAGAGCGGACAGTTCTTCTTTTTTGCTCATGGCTTTTTGCAAACCCACCCGTCTGAACTGGAACAGATTCAACATCGTCCTTCTACCGTCCATGAACTCATTCATCCGGATGATCTGCCGAAGCTCGCTGATGCCAATGAACGGATCCTCGCGGGTGAACAGGTCCAATTGACGTATCGTTTTCTGATCGATCAAGAGTGGACCTGGTTGGATGAAATCCGAATGCCGTTACGGAATGAACAGGACACCGCGACAATCGGGCATCAAGGCATCGTGTCCGATATCACCGTCTTCAAGCAACAGGAAGAAACAATTCGGACACTCTCGTCGTTTGATCAAAAGACCGGACTGCCGAACCGACTGTTGTTTTCGGAAGAGCTCGAACACCGGATTTTAAGACAATCCCCGTGCACCCTGATGGCACTCCATTTTAATCAGCTGGATCAAGTCAATGCGCACATCGGTTATACGATCGGGGACCAATGGCTGCTAAAAACAACGGAACTGTTGCAAGACTATCTTCCGGACGCCTATTGTACCCGGATTTCCGGCGATCACTACACTCTTCTCCTGACCGATCCGTTTGATGAATCCCATTTGAAGCTGCTCTGTCAGAAACTGCTTACGCTCAATGAGACACGGATCGCCATCGACGGCTATACGATTGCACCCGACTTAAAGATCGGTATCAATCATTTTGACGGTACGGAAACGTCCGCTTCCGAGTTGATGCATGGCGCGAACCGGGCTTTGACACGGGCGACACTGAACAAACGACCGGGTTATGAGTTCTATACGTCACAGCTGAACCTTGAGATGTACCGCCGGCATCAGCTTGAAGTCAGTCTGAAGCAGTCGATTGAACGGGAAGAACTGTTCCTCGAATATCAGCCGAAAGTCGATATTTGGAACGGTCGCCTGTTGTCATTTGA
>CAACWS010000989.1_pt1 | contig 10896 bp, 7 predicted proteins | sample 2275721 | NCBI WGS metagenome assembly CAACWS01 (sample SAMEA5312468, study PRJEB27640) | indoor metagenome | biome: indoor environment; feature: uncontrolled; material: polymer concrete tiles wood | place: Germany | collected 2014-07-07
AAAGAAAAAGAAACGGCGTAACACCGTGACAAATCGGCTCGGAGGCTACTTGTACGCCTTTCCGAGTCTTTTTGTTTAGGAGGAGATTTTTGATGAAGACAAAACAATATCCATTATTGCCACTACGTGGTGTCGTCGCATACCCATTAATCGGCCTGACGATTGATGTCGGGCGTCCTGTCTCGCTAAAAGCATTACTGGCGTCGAAAGAACATGAAATTGATCTGGTCGTCGTTACGCAACGTGATCCGGAAGCAGAACCGTCTGTTGACGGCCTGCATACGATCGGTACACTTGTTCAGATTGCAAAAATGAGTGAGCTTGGAAACGATACGGTCCGCGTGCGGGTCATCGGTAAAGAACGTGTCCGGATTGATCAAGTAACGGAAACGGACGAAGGGTACCAAGCAAACATTGAACCGATTGAAAAAGCAGACATCAAAGGGGCGAAGCAGGAAGCGCTCGTCCGTCTGATCAAGGAACAGTTCGGGCAATTGGTATCACGCATCAAAGGAATCGGGACGGACGAACGACGTCGTTTTGAAACATATGAACGACTCGACTCGTTGACGGATTACATCGCTTCGAAATTGCCGATTGACATCGCGAAAAAACAGGAATTCCTCGAAGAAAATGATCCGGTTGAACGCGGGGTCATGCTGCTTGATGTCATGAAACATGAATATGAAGTCGTCGAACTGGAACGCGAAATGCGGGAACGGACGAAAAAGACGATTGAACAGTCGCAACGTGAATACTATCTTCGTGAACAACTGAAGACGATTCAACAGGAACTTGGTGGAGAAGCAGTCTCCGCTGAAAGTGACGCCGTGAAGTATAAAGAAAAACTGGCAATGCTTGATTTGTCGGAAACGGCAGTCATCAATATCGAAAAAGAGATTAATCGTCTTTCCGTCGTGCCGGCAACGAGTCCGGAACACGGTGTGATCCGAAACTATCTCGAATGGTTCTTTTCCCTTCCGTGGAACGAAGCGACCGACGACTTCCTGAATGTCGAAGCCGCATCGGACCAATTAGATGAAGATCATTACGGTCTCGAGAAAGTAAAAGAACGGATTTTGGAATACTTGGCAGTCCGCCAGTTGACAGATTCGTTACGCGGTCCGATTTTATGCCTGGCCGGTCCTCCGGGAGTAGGGAAGACCTCACTCGCCCGTTCAATTGCTACAGCGCTCGAGCGCAAATTCGTACGTGTCTCGCTTGGTGGAGTCCGTGATGAGGCCGAGATCCGAGGACACCGCCGGACCTATATCGGAGCCATGCCCGGCCGCATCATTCGCGGCTTGAAACAAGCCGGAACAAACAACCCGGTCTTCCTGCTCGATGAAATCGATAAGATGGCAAACGATTTCCGGGGCGATCCGTCTTCAGCGATGCTTGAAGTGCTGGATCCGGAACAAAACAACAGTTTTTCCGATCACTATATCGAAGAACCGTTTGATTTATCAAACGTCCTGTTCATTGCGACCGCAAATGATGTTTCAAATATTCCGGGGCCACTGCTTGACCGGATGGAACTGATTCAAATCGGCGGCTATACGGAACAGGAAAAAACAGAGATTGCCATCCGGCATTTATTGTCAAAACAATTAAAAGAGCACGGCCTGAAAAAAAGTCAACTGACGGTTAAACCGGATGCCTTACAAGAGGTCGTGCGGCGGTATACACGAGAAGCTGGTGTGCGGAGTTTAGAGCGTGTCATCGGTGCGTTATGCCGAAAAGCGGCGAAACAAATCGCGATGGGCGAAAAGAAACGGGTCACGGTCACAAAACGTAATTTACCTGACTTTTTAGGCAAACCGATTTACCGTTACGGTCAAAGTGAACTCGAAGATACGATTGGCGCGGTGACCGGTTTAGCGTATACTGCATTTGGGGGCGATACACTGACGATTGAAGTGAGTCTCGCTCCAGGTAAAGGAAAATTGCAGTTAACGGGGAAATTAGGAGATGTCATGCAGGAGTCGGCTCAAACGGCGCACAGTTTCGTTCGGGCGAATGCGGAAGCATTTAAGATTGATCCGAATTTTTATGAGACACAAGACATCCACATTCACGTTCCGGAAGGTGCAGTCCCGAAAGATGGTCCTTCGGCAGGAATTACGATTGCGACAGCATTGATTTCCGCCTTGACGAAACGCCCTGTGCGGCGAGATGTCGGGATGACCGGAGAGATTACATTACGGGGACGGGTCTTGCCGATTGGTGGTCTGAAAGAGAAGTCACTCGCCGCGCATCGTGCGGGTCTGACGACGATTTTGATGCCGCAAGACAATACACGTGATATCGATGACATTCCTGAAACGGTCCGGGACGGCATTCGCTTCATACCGGTCGCGACAATGGATCAAGTGCTCGAACATGCATTAAAAGGAGAGTAACATGAAAATTTATAAAGCAGATTTTATTACGAGTGGTGTCAATCCGGAACATTATCCGGAACCACTCCTTCCAGAGGTGGCACTCGCCGGACGTTCGAACGTCGGAAAGTCGTCGTTCATCAACAAACTTGTTCAGCGAAAAGCACTCGCCCGCACATCATCAAAACCGGGTAAAACACAGACGTTAAACTTCTTCAATATTAATGATGAAGTCATGTTTGTCGATGTACCCGGTTATGGATATGCGAAAGTTTCAAAAACCGAGCGTGAGGCATGGGGCAAGATGATGGAAAAGTATTTCACGACACGTGAAATCTTAAAAGGGGTAGTCCTCCTCGTCGATATCCGCCATGAACCTTCAGCAGATGATGTCATCATGTATGATTTCTTGAAATACTACGATTTATCGGTCATCGTCGTAGCGACGAAACTCGATAAAATCAAGCGTGGTCAACGGGATAAACAGATTGCGGCGATTAAACGGAAATTACAGTTTGACGGGCAAGACACATTTATTCCCTTTTCTTCGGAAACCGGTGAAGGTGTCGACGCAGCATGGGAAGCCATCTACCATCACTTATAATTCAAATGAGTCGAAGCGACTGCCTAACGGTAGTCGTTTCTTTTTTTTATCCAAAATATACCTTTCAGAAATAAGCAGTTCCCATATATGCGATAGATTGTTTTCACGTTACAATAGAAAAAACAAAGGGGACGGAAAGGGACGTGTAAAGATGAAGCGATATAAATGGATCGCAGCAGTAATTCTCCTTTTGATTTTGACACCATTATTGATTTGGTTCATTCAAAAGGAACGGACATTAAACGTAATCCTGTTTGATTACACGGTAGGAAAACAACAACGGGAGCATGCAGGAACGACCTGGTTATTGAATCATTTGAAAATCACGAAGAATGAGGGAAAGAACTATACATACACGGATTACGTAAACCGTTATGACGGGACGCAAGGCGAAACGATGCTCAAACAAGCATCAAAGGCGGATGTCCTGTTGTTTACGGACACGTACGGGAAATCCTATACCGTCGATGGTAAGGAACAACATCGTGGCGGACTGACGGCTGAGGATGTGGCATTGGCAACAGATGCGATTTCAAAAGGAAAGACAGTCGTCGCAGAGTTTAATACAGCAGCCAGCCCGACACCATCCGATCGCTCCAATGCGTTTCGGCAATTGTTTGGTACGGCATGGACAGGATGGATCGGACGCTTTTTCCCGGACTTAACAAAATTACAGGGACTCGATCAGACCGTCATTGATAAATTGAAGCTTCAGGCAAAAGATAAAGCATTTAAATTATCGGGACCTGGTTATGTCTTCATCAACGACTCAACGGAAGAAGTCTTTTTCGTCAATGATGAGACGCCACTTTTATACACATGGGATAAAAACCAGGGACAGGCGAAGGATGAAGTCCGCTACAACTACTGGTTTGAAGTGTTGGAGCTTGACGGAGGCGAACAACAGGCGCATTTCTCTTGGAATCCGTCAAAGAAAACACAAGCCATGTTGCGTGAACGGCAATTGCCACTTGAATTCCCCGCATATGTCAAACAGGGAAGCGGTCATTATTTTGCAGGTGACTTCACAGATGTGGCCGATATTCCGCGCTACTATCGTTATGCCGGTCTCGAGTGGTTCCGTAAGCAATTCATTTTGGATAGTGCAGACAGCGAGACTGCATTCTTTTGGAAAGTCTATGCACCGACGATCAGTCGTATCTTGAAAGAAACGAAAGTCGTAAAACAGCAGTCGGCGCAAGTTAAACCGTTGGCACAAACGAAAGTTAACAATCAGACGGTCCGTACACGGGCACGTTCTGGTCAAGATACACTTGAAATGTATCAAGACGGAAAATGGAAACCATACTTTGTTAAAGGTGTGAATGTTGGGCTAGGACGTCCCGGCGCTTTCCCGGGAGAACACGCCATCAGCCGCAATGAATACGACCGGTGGCTGAAGCAGATGGGCGAGATGGGCGTCAATACCATCCGGATTTATACCCTCCATCCTCCCGCTTTTTATGATGCGTTAAAAGCTTACAATGAAACGGCGAAAACACCGATTTATTTAATGCAAGGCATGTGGGTCGAAGAAAAACCGTTCGAGGAATTAAAAAATGCCTTCGAACCGAAATTTTTGAAGATGACGGATACGGAAGCGAAGCGGATGGTCGACGTGGTTCACGGCAATGCTGTCGTCAAAGAAGTTGTCGGTCATGCTTCCGGAACCTATACGTCAGATGTTTCGCAATACGTCTCGGCATTTGTGTTCGGGATTGAATGGTTACCGGATGCCGTAATCGGAACAAACAAAAAGAATAAAGGACTTCGATACGACGGGAAATATGTGACGACGACAAAAGAGGCATCTCCGTTCGAGTCGTGGTTAGCCGGTCGGATGGATGGTGCGACACAACATGAGCTCGACGCGTACAAAACGACCCGGCCCATCGCAGCGACGAACTGGCCGACGACGGATCCGCTTGCACACCCAAATGAAGTGGAAGAAGAACAGGATTTAGTATCGATTGATTTCAATCATATCCAGGCCACAAAAGAATTTGCAGGCGGCGTCTTTGCCTCGTACCATATTTACCCGTACTATCCATCGTTCATCAAGGAAGAATTTGGACGGAAAGGGGATACCGACTCAGAGTCATACAGCCGGTATCTTAAACGGATGAAAGACTATCATGATATGCCGTTACTTGTTTCCGAATTCGGTATTCCGAGTTCGCGCGGTAAAACTCACCTTGGACCGAATGGATTTGATCAAGGGCATGTCAGTGAAGAAAACCAGGGGAAACTTGTGGCGAAGTTGTATCAGGACATCGTTGAAACGAAAATGGCCGGCGGACTGGTCTTCATCTGGCAGGATGAATGGTTTAAACGGACGTGGAACACGATGGACTACGATGATGCCAACACGCGTCCGCGTTGGTCAAATGTTCAAACGAGCGAACAACATTTCGGAATGCTCGGTTTCTTAAGATCCGATATTACGATTGACGGAAAAATGGATGATTGGAAAGGTTATGCGCCAGTAGCGGAAACGGACGGTCAAGCCATTTACATGACATCAGATGAAGCCTATCTGTATGTCCGGATTGACCGGAAAAAAGCGGAACCGACGACACTCGCCTTTTCGACGAAACCGAACGATGGCAACTTACAAGTGGGACCGTTGAAACTGGAAGAAGGAGCAGAATATCGTTTAACGATTGCCGATCAAGCACGGCTCGATGTCGATGAACGGTATGACATCTTCCGTTACCATTACGGATTGAAAAAACCGTTTGAGATGGTCAAACCACCATCCGATCAACAAAACAGCGGAAACTTTAATCCGATTTACCAAATGCTCGACTATGCAAGACGGGATCCGGTCACTAAAAAAATTATCAAGCCGGCAGTGAAGTGGGACACCGGTATCTTACATGAAGGACCACCGGAAAGTATCTTGACCGATATCTCCGACATGAAGCGGAAACAAATCGAACTCCGGATTCCATGGATGTTATTGAACATGCGCGACCCAAGCAAACATGAAATCATCGGAGATTTTTGGAAAGACGGGCTCGAAGCGAAGATGATCACGGAAGGGATTGAAGTGACCGGTCAAATCGGGACGACACGAATTCCGGAAAAAGACCGTGGTTTTTACAATTGGTCGGAATGGACGAATCCGCAACAGCGTGAAGCGTTGAAACCGGTTTATCAAACGATGCAAAAAGCGTTTAAAGAAGGAGTGAGATAAATGCGCCGGGAAGAGATGTGGAAACTGATCAATGCATCCATTGCACCGCTAGACGAGGAAACGAGTTCTGCGCATATGGCGTCAGATGAAGAAATTAAGCAATCGACCTCTGGTGTTATGTTCATCCATACTATTGGTTTAATGCCGGAAACGGTTAATGATTTAATTGAGCAAGGACGTTGTGTCCGGACAGATATCTCATATGCAGATATCGTCCTCGCGAGCAGTGCTGTTGAAGAAGAACGAATACCAGTTCTCTATCTCAATCCGAATGAATCGGACAGTTCTCTGTATCTGCTTGATAATGCACGTGAAGTAATACCGGCTGATGTCACGGTAGATGTGTTGCTTGACCGGATCAGTCGCTACAAGCGGGTTCAACGAATTGTTGATGCCGTCATCGTGACCGAGGATCCGCATTTAAAACGTCTCTTGGAGCGTGAACTGGCGAACCGGTTTGAGACACTGTCTTTATATGAACGGACGGAGTCATTTTTAGAAGAACATGTAGCCACGCGTCCGTATCTTCTTGTCTTTTCATCTGCTCTTCCACGCGCCGATGGTCTTGAGCTACTCTTGCGTGCCAAAACTGAGAGTGTGATGCCGTTTCACGCTATCATGATTTCGATGTACAACCGGGAACGTGATCATGTACTCGCTATCGAACGTGGTGTTGACGGAATCATGACACTCCCGCTTAAAGTGGAGGAATTTCGGGCATGGCTCAGAAAACTGGAGGGGATGAACGAATGAGATGGATTCTTAGTTTTATTCTTATCCTAGTTATTCTTCAGGTAGCCGCTTTAGTTTATCTCGTTTTTCAAAAACGGAAGCGTGCCAAACAAGAGGATAGACGGTTAACTTGGCAACTGCATTTTCGTGATGAGATTTATGATTATGCGACAAGTAAACAAACAAAGATGCCGGATATATTGCCAGGAAATGAAGATTTGGTTGAATTGGAATTGTTTGCCTTGACCAATTTGACAGCGACCGAGTCGCATCAGGAAAAACTGTACCAGTATGTCGAAACGAATCTGTTAACCTATTATCAAAAACAAATCCGACACCGTCGGATTGACCGACGTCTGAATGCTTATGAAGCAATCGCGCAGTTCCGGTTGAGTCCGGTCGCAGAAGACCTTCAGCAAAAATTGCATAAACACTTATCTAAAGAAGAAGAAGACGTCATCGTCCGTACCCTCGTATCGATTGCACCGGGGCTTGCAATTGAAGAAGCTAAACAGCAAAACGATATCAGTTTTTTCGGTGCTGTACTGGCTGTCGGTCGCAGTCGCGATCTGTCGCCTTGGGTGACAGCATTTGATCAGCTGACGGAATCTTTTCAGATGGCAATTCTTCAACTGATTTATGACCGTGACGATACGCAGTATGCAGAACTCGTTCGGATGAAGACGAACGACGCCAATCCCGAAATCCGGAAGCGGGCTCTGCGCGCGTTGACTCGCATTGGTCTTGAAGACGACTGGCAGCTCTATACGCCGTATCTCGAGGATGAGACGAGTTGGGTCGAACAGATGTTAGCCTTGCGTTTTTTAGAAAACGTAACACCAAAAGATTCAATTGATTACATTTTACCGTTTGTCGGCAGTCGTTCCTGGTGGGTACGAACGGCGGCATTTGATGCCCTGCTTGCCTGTGGTGGTCTCGAACAGTTGGCGCTTGTCGCAAAAGATCATCCTGACCGCTATGCGAAACAAAAAGCGACGGAACGGCTAGCAAAGGAGATGAAACAACATGTTGTCATCTGAAACCATTCAAAAAATCATTGATGTTTTATCATGGACTGTCCTGATTTATATGATTCTCGTCATCATTTTCTATTCCTCGTTGTATCTGATTTCGGCACAAATGGTCCGAAAACAACGATTCCGACGAAAGGAAAGTTCTTATCTTCCGTTGATGCGTTCTCTTTATACACGACCGGTCAGTATCCTTGTTCCGGCTTACAATGAAGAGTATACGATTGTCACGAGTGTTCAGGCGTTGCTTGCACTCGATTATCCGGAACATGAAGTCATTGTCATCAATGACGGATCAAGTGACGGGACAATGAGTGAACTGTTTAAGATGTACGAACTGGAAAAGGAATTGCGGTTTCCACGGATCCTGATTGGATCGCAACCGGTTAAACAGGTCTACCGTTCCCGAATCGATGCCCGTTTGATTGTCATCGATAAAGAAAACGGCGGAAAGGCGGATGCTTTGAATGCCGGAATCGACTATTCCAGTTATCCGTATTTCTGTTCACTGGACGCGGATTCAATTCTTGAGCGGGATGCGCTCTTGAAAGTCATGAAACCGATTGTTGAGTCCGATGAAGATGTCATTGCGACGTGCGGATCGATTTTCCTCGTCAACGGCTGTACAATCGAGGGCGGTGAAATTGTTGAGATTCGGACACCAAAACAACGGATCGTGTTGATGCAAATGATTGAGTACTTCCGGGCATTCCTGTTCGGTCGTCTTGGGCTAAGCCGTTTTAACATGCTCCTTATCGTTTCCGGGGCTTTTGGATTATTTCAAAAGGCAATCGTTGTTCAGGCTGGCGGGTACAAAGAAGGACTTGTCGGCGAGGACATGGAACTGGTTGTCCGGCTGCACCGGTACATGAAAGAAAATGATATCGACAAACGAATTGAGTACGTCCCGTCACCGGTCTGCTGGACTCAGGCACCGGATACGATGGAAGTCTTACGCTCACAACGGAGCCGTTGGCATCGTGGACTGGCGGAAACGTTATGGACGCATAAGCGGATGATTGGAAATCCGCGCTACGGCTTTGTCGGAAGTGTCTCGATGCTGTACTTCTTTTTGATTGAATTATTAGGTCCGATCGTCGAACTGATCGGTTATTTCATCATTCCATTAAATCTACTTGTCGGAACGCTAAATTTTGAGTTTGGCATCGTTCTGTTGACGGTGGCTCTATTGTATGGCTCATTATTATCGGCAGGGGCTGTCTTGCTTGAAGAATGGACGATGCACCGCTTTAAAAACGTCAAGGAATTGATTCGATTGTTCCTGTGGTCACTGACAGAATCGTTTTGGTACCGGCCGATCCTCGTGTTCTTTAAACTGGGCGGATTAATTCAGTTCATGACGGGACGCGGTCAATGGGGTAAAATGGAACGACAACGACTGGATGATGTCGTAACAGAAGAAGCGAAAGAAAAAACAAGTTGATTGTAAACTCGTAGGAGGACTGTTCGTGGATTTACTTCGAAACAAATGGTTTAAAGCCTTACTTTGGATTTTGACGATCTTCTTAGTCATCTGGGTCGGAACGAAAATCTCATTTTTATTCCAACCGATTAAAGTGATGTTAGCCCTGATTTTCCCACCGTTGATTATCGCCGGTATTTTTTATTACTTCACACTTGGAATTGTTGATGCACTGCAAAAGCGGGTCAAGAAGCGGGGTCTTGCTGTTTTAATCGTCCTGCTCGGATTTCTCGGTGTCATCACGATTGCCGTGGCATCCATCGGACCGATTCTGGTCGAGCAAGTCTCGGACTTCGTAACGAGCATTCCGAATCTGGTCGTCGAACTGCGGGACCAGACGCTGAACCTCCGGGATCAGCTGATGAACAATCGACTCATTTCCAACTGGGTACATGAAAATACCGATTTGTTTGATAAATGGACGAATGAAGCGACATCTTACATCGGGACGTTGTTCAAGTCGGTGTCGACCTCTGTCGGGACGATTTTCAGTGTCATTTCTTCGACCGTGCTGATCATCGTGCTTGTACCATTCATTTTGGTCTACATGTTACTCGACGGTTATAAGTTTCCGAATTCAGTCGTCAAACTTTTACCGAAAAGCTATGAAACGGAAACACGTAAAATTCTTCATGACATGCATGTGACGGTTAAACATTATGTGAATGGTCAAGTCATCGTTTCGTTATGTGTCGGTCTCATGTCGTTGATCGGATTCTTCCTCTCGGACATTCAATATGCGTTGCTGCTGGCGCTGTTCTGTACGGTCACGAATATCATTCCTTATCTCGGACCTTATATCGGTGCTGTTCCTGCAGTCATCGTCGGATTCATCGATGATCCAATCAAAGCGCTCTACGCCATCATTACGATTGTCGTTGCCCAACAGATTGAATCGAATCTGATTTCACCTTACGTCCAAGGGAAGACGTTGAAGGTCCACCCGTTGACCATCATCATCGTCTTACTCGTTGCCGGTAAAATTGGCGGCATCATCGGTGTCATCTTAGCGGTCCCGACGTATGCCGTGACCAAAGTCGTCGTTCAAAACATTGCCCGGATTTATCGTCTGCGTCAACAAAAGTTGGATGTCCAGATCGAGGAGTCACGGATCATTACCGATTCGACGAAATAAGAAATCCACAACCCTCTGCTTATGATGAAAGCAGAGGGTTTGTACTTTGTTGCTGAGAGGGATATGGTAAGAAGATAAGTTTCACAACTTCGACTCATTTTAGTTTATAAATTGATTGGAATCTTTTTTATAATGGTTATAATGTAGAGTAGAGAACGAAAGATAGATGAGAATGAAATCTTTGGACGTAAGGGGTAGAGCGCATGCATATCGTAGTTGTCGGTTTAAATAATAAGACGGCGCCTGTATCAATCCGCGAACAAGTCTCATTTGGGGAACATGAGATGAAGGGAGCGGTCGTTGCGCTACGTGACGAAAAAAGTATTTTCGA
>CAACWS010000153.1_pt1 | contig 10745 bp, 8 predicted proteins | sample 2275721 | NCBI WGS metagenome assembly CAACWS01 (sample SAMEA5312468, study PRJEB27640) | indoor metagenome | biome: indoor environment; feature: uncontrolled; material: polymer concrete tiles wood | place: Germany | collected 2014-07-07
TGAATAACCAGTTCTTCGGGGTAGGGTGAAAATCCCAACCGGCGGTAATGCGATGATTTTCGAATCGACGAGCCCGCGACCCACAATGTACGCATTGTGGCTGACTTGGTGTGATTCCAGGGCCGACGGTAAAGTCCGGATGGGAGAAGAACGAAAAAATGTGCTTGAAACCATTTTCTGAAAAAATCTGTTCGGGAAAAGGTCTATTTCTGTATGCTTTTGAACAGAAAACAAGACGTTTCTTTCGTGATCCTTCAATCATGACGCCCTGCAAATGCAGCGGCGTCTTTTCTTTTGAAAGGAGCGGAAATATGAATAATCGAATGCACCAGGCGATGCAGTTGGCACGGATGCTGGACGGACAAACGAGTCCAAATCCGAGTGTCGGTTGTGTCATTACGAAACATGGAAAAGTGATAGGCTTCGGTGCCCACCGGTTTGCGGGTGGTCCGCATGCGGAAGTCGAAGCATTAAACATGGCAGGAGAAGCGGCGCGTGGTGCGGATCTCTATGTCACACTCGAACCGTGTAACCATCATGGAAAGACACCGCCCTGTACGGAGGCGATTTTAGCCGCCGGCATCAAGCGGGTGTTCGTCGCAACGGAAGATCGGCATGCAATCGTCGCCGGACAAGGTATTACGCGTCTGCGTGAAGCCGGACTGACGGTCGAAGTCGGATTACTCGAAGACGAAGCGGTTCAATTTTATACACCGTTTTGGCAAAGTCTCGAGCGGAAACGACCGGTTGTCACCGTCAAAGTCGCTCAAAGTTTAAATGGTGTCGTCACGACAGGTGAGCAACGCCTGATTACATCAGATGCAGCCCGGGCGGCAGGACGTGAGCTGCGGGCAACACATGACGCCATCTTAGTCGGGAGTGAGACGATTTTAATCGATGATCCCGCATTGACGTTACGCACGGAAGCCGGACCTGAACCGATTCGGGTCGTCGTCGACCGTCGTGGACGTTTGACGGAAAGCGCCCAAGTCTTTCGGGACGGTTTGAATCCGACATACTGGCTGACGGAACAACCGCGTGTCTCAATTCAATCGAACGTCACGGTTCTCGTCGGAACGTATACGACACCGAATCAGATTTTAGACATATTGTACGACCAGGGGATCCGCAGTTTGTTGATTGAAGGCGGACCAACGATTCAGTCGTCATTTTTAGAAGCAGACCTTGTCGATCGTCTTGAAATCTATCAAGCCCCGTCCGTCTTACAAGGGACGACCGGATTGACAAGCACAATCGAGATTGAAGACCGGTTCGATTTAACCGACGTCGCGCAAATCGGACACGATGTCCATCTGCGCTATACGCGAAAAGGAGACGGCTTATGTTTACAGGATTGATTGAAGAAATCGGGACGATTAAACGAAAAGTTCCGCGCCCGAACGGTTTAGCGCTCGAAATCGAGGCGCGGCATGTTCTTGAAGAAACGAAGATCGGCGACAGCATCGCCGTCGACGGGATTTGTTTAACGGTCACGGCGATGACGGCGACCGGGTTCACGGCGGACGCCGTTCACGAAACGATTCGGGCAACGTCCCTTCAGACGTTGCGGGTCGGCACACCGGTTCAGCTCGAACGGGCGATGCCGGCGAACGGACGGTTTGGCGGTCATTTCGTCAGCGGACACATTGACGGAACAGCCCGGTTCTTAAGCCGTCGACCGGACGGTGAAGCGATGGAATACCGGTTCGAGACCGGGGAGTGGAGTAAATACTGTATTCCGAAAGGCTCGATTGCGATCAACGGAACGAGCTTGACGATCCAACACGTGGAACCGAACAGTTTAATCATCTCATTGATTCCGCACTCCCGACAGGTGACGACGTTCGACCGGTTGCAAAGCGGGGCACTCGTCAATATCGAGTGTGATTTGATGGCAAAACATTTGTATCACTTTACACAGCAGGAACAAAAAACGGATTGGTCGGCATTTTTAGGAGGCGGAGCAGGATGAACGGATTTGATCTCGTAGAAGAAGCGATTGAAGAATTAAAACACGGACGTCCGATCATCGTCTGTGATGATGAAAACCGGGAAAATGAGGGGGACCTGATTCTCCTCGCGGAACATGCGACACCCGAACAAATCAACTTCATGATCACGTACGGGAAAGGACTCGTCTGTGTTCCGGTCAGCCCGCAACTTGCAGAACGCCTTGAGCTGAATCCGATGACAGATCACAATACCGATCCGCACGGGACGGCGTTTACGATCAGCATCGATCATGAAGAAGCGAAGACCGGCATCAGTGCCGCGGAACGTGCGTTGACGATTCAACGGATGCTGACGGATGAGGCGAAACAATTTAAGCGTCCCGGTCATATTTTCCCCTTGATTGCGAAAGAGGGCGGTGTCCGGGAACGGCGTGGACATACGGAGGCCGGTGTGGATTTGGCACGGCTTGCCGGAAGTGCTGAAGCAGCTGTCATTTGTGAAATCATCTTAGAGGACGGGACGATGGCGCGCGTGGATGATTTACTGACCTATAAAGAAGTCCACGGGCTGAAGATGATTACAATCGATGCCCTCGTCACGTATCTCGAACGCCCCGTCCGGCGCGAAGCGGACGTCCTGCTTCCGGCCGCGCACGGCGCGTTTCGGATACTCGGCTATACGACGCCTGATCAAAAAGAACACGTGACCGTCCTGTCGGGAGAGCCGGAAGACGGAATGCTCGTCCGGCTGCATTCGGAATGTCTGACGGGAGACGTCTTCGGATCAAAACGCTGTGATTGCGGTCCGCAACTTGACGCAGCACTGGCACGCATCGGACATGAAGGCGGAGCGGTACTCTACCTGCGCCAGGAAGGGCGCGGTATCGGCTTGATGGCGAAACTGAAAGCCTATGAGTTGCAGGAGCAGGGACTCGATACGGTCGAAGCGAATCACGCGCTCGGGTATGCGACTGATTTACGGGATTACAAAGTCGCAGCCGCGATGTTACACGATTTAGGTGTCACGAAAATTCGGCTGATGACGAATAATCCGGAAAAACAACAGGCACTTGAACAAAACGGTATTACGGTGCTCGAGCGGATTCCGCTTGAGATTGACCCGGTACCGGAAAACAAGCAGTATCTGCAAACCAAACAAACGAAACTCGGGCATCTGCTCGATATCCAAGGAGGACAATAACATGGTATTCGAAGGATTTTTAACAGGTGAAGGACTACGCGTCGCAATCGTCGCAGCACGATTCAATGAATTGATCACATCGAAACTGGTCGGTGGAGCAAACGATGCATTCCGTCGTCACGGAGTCGCTGCGGATGCTGTCGATACAGCATGGGTTCCGGGAGCGTTCGAGATTCCGCTCGTCGCGGAAAAGCTTGCGAAAAGCGGAAAGTATGACGCTGTCATCACACTCGGTGCCGTCATTCGCGGTGCGACATCACACTACGATTATGTCTGCAACGAAGTCGCGAAAGGTGTCGCCGGCGCGTCACGTGAAACAGGGGTGCCGATTATCTTCGGTGTCCTGACGACTGACTCAATTGAACAGGCCGTCGAACGGGCGGGAACGAAAGCGGGGAACAAAGGATACGAAGCAGCGGTCTCAGCAATCGAGATGGCGAACCTGTTACGGACTATTTAATGAAATAACTGAGTCTTGAGACCTGTTTCCGAATGGAACAGGTCTCTTTTTTTATTCTGGCAGGACTTTACGAACTCCATCCCTAATGATAAGGGAAAGACTCTTTACAGAAGGGTGGAAAGGAAGATGGTGCGTTCAAAAAAAGCTTATTATCTGCCTGTTATCGTCTGCTTTATTACAATTTACTATCTTTGGCTGATTATTTTTGCAAACCAGCCAGAGTTGTCAGCTTGGGGCAGTAACTTGTTTTCCATACTCGGTTGCGCGTTTGCGACATGTTTGTTGGTTCAGGCGCAACGAGAACCGGACCAACAAGAAGGACATTTTTTTCTCTACCTTGCATACGGAACAGGAAGTTATCTGATTGCCGAATTGATGTGGGGGACGTATGAGAATATTCTTCAAGTCGAAGTTCCCTTTCCCGGTATCTCGGATCTTTTTTACGTGTTGCAATCTGTCTTCTTTTTAGTGGCCTTTCTACACGCAATCCAACGCCATGTCACAAAAGCTCGTTTAGTCAGCTTTATATTTGATATCGCCATCGTTATGACGGTCGCTGTTACCTACAGTTGGTTTTTCTTAATCCGTCCGCTGTTTGACGAACCGTTCACCTCGAAAGCGGAATTCGTCCTGGCCTTTGCTTACCCGATGTGCGATATCGTTCTGTTATTTTGTATGATCAGTATCTATTATTTATTTGAGAAACACGAGTGGCAAAAACGACGACGTATGTTTCAGTGTTTGTTCATCGGATTGTTGTTACAGGTCGGCGCAGATACATCGTTTGTCTATGTGACGACCGTCAGCGGTGAGGATGTCATCCGGTTGATTGATCCATTGTTTGTCATTGGTTTACTGACGATTAGTATATCTGGTCATTTGGATAATCCCGTACAAAAAAGGCAACAGAAAGAAACAACGCGACGAAGACGTGCACCGATCGGGAAAATGTTTTTACCATATCTGTTAGTCATATTTTTATTTTCAACGATGACCTTTTATGCACGCCAAAATGAAGCAATGAATGGCTTAATGATAGGTTGCGCTATCACGATTCTCCTGATTTTAGTCCGCCAGATTCTAATGATTTTGAGTCACCAAGAATTAATTGAAGAAATTCATCATAAAGCGGACGAGTTAGAAGTGAGTGAGGAACGGTATAAGTCTTTGTTTACTTACCATCCGGATGCCATCTATTCACTTGACTTGAAGGGACGTATTGAAAGCGCGAATCCTTCGTTCGAAAAATTGACGGAGCAGGATGCGGAGGAATTGATTGGCAAAACGTATCGGCAGTTCACGACATGGCAACAGACATCGACAGACAAGGCGACAGCACAGCAATTTGAAACTGTTTTCCAAAAATCTGGCGGTCCAGATGTTTTGCTGAATGTAACCAACATTCCGATTCGCGTCCGGGATCGATTCGTCGGGATGTACGGGATTGGGCAGGATATCACGACCATCCGGGAAAATGAATTAAAAATCCGCCGGCTTGCTTATTACGATCATTTGACCGGGGTCATCAATCGGACCTACTTTGAAGAAGTGTTGCACCATTTAGTCGAAGAAGAGCGGAAGGAAGAAACCATCATTCTCTGTTTTATTGATCTCGACGACTTTAAACTCGTCAATGATTCGTTCGGTCACCATGTCGGCGATCAGTTGTTGATTCAAGTGGCAGAGCGCCTGCAAGAAGCCGTCAATCCGGACGATATCGTCGCCCGTCAAGGCGGAGATGAGTTTACCGTCATCTTGCGGGATGTTACGTCGGATGAGCAGGGCAGAAGCCGAACGGCCCGTCTGCTCGATGACTTAAAACGAACGTATGCGATTGAAGGAATCGAATTGATTTCCAATCCGAGTATCGGAGCCGTCATATGTCAGCGGACAGCGGGAAAACACGTCGTGACGTTGCTGAAGCAGGCCGATCTTGCGATGTATCAGGCGAAATCGGGTGGCGGTAAATCCATCATCTTCTTTGAAGATATTGCCGAAAAAGCGTCCTACCGCTTGCGACTCGAATCGGAGCTGCCGATTGCCATCGAAACCAATCAATTGATTTTACATTATCAGCCGCAAGTCGATACGGTCACGTATAAGATGGTCGGTGTCGAAGGACTGATCCGTTGGAATCATCCGGAACTCGGAATGATTGCACCAAACGATTTCATTCCGATGGTGGAAGAAGTCGGCATGATTATCCGGCTTGGTGAATGGGTGTTACGCGAAGGGTTTTTACAGGCAAAACGGTGGGAAGATGAAGGAGTCACATTGAAGGTTGGACTGAATGTCTCGATGCAACAGTTTCATCATCCGACGTTCGTCCTGACTTTGATTCGTTTAGTAGAGGAAACAAGTGTTGATCCGACGCGTATCGATCTTGAAATCACGGAAGTCTCAGCTGTCGAAGATATCGAAGAAACCGTCGTGACGATGAATCGCTTAAAAGAACTCGGCTTTACGATTTCGATTGATGACTTCGGAACCGGCTACTCTTCCTTATCCCGTTTAGCGGACTTCCCGATTGATACATTGAAGATTCCCCGCGAGTTCGTCGAAAAAATCCAACCGACGACGACCGGCTACTCGATGATTTCATCCATCATCCATTTAGCGAAGTCACTCGATCTTGAGGTCATCGCGGAAGGTGTCGAGACGCTCGAGCAGGTCAACGTTCTAAATTGGTTGGAATGCTCGCGGATGCAAGGTTATTACTTTGGTCGCCCGATGCCCGCAGAACAAATTCCGGCTCTTTACTAAAAAAGAAGACGATCCTTTCCAGCAAAACAGGAAGGGATCGTCTTTTGGTCTTTTAGCATTATAAGCGCAAAGAAAGGGACGAACCTTTTCCAAGCACATCACGTTTCGCACTGAGGACATCACTCGTCAACAACTCGACTGATGTGAGCGGTTGTTCGATAATGAAACCGAAGTTTCCGCTTCGTGTCTCGCCGGGGGCATATGTCGCAGCGAGCGACTCGAGGTAGACATCGTCTTGCAGTGTCTTCTCGGTTTTTGCATCGAGCCTGAAGTGAGCGACGGGGTTAAACGTGACCGGCTCATCGCCTCTGTTCGTGATCGTCACACGTGTCTTGACGAGGTCAAACGATTCCTCATGCGTAAACCCGTGGAAGAAATCAATCATCCCGTAACTCGGCCGGGCATGGAACACTTTCACTTCTTCGACTTTCATCGTGATCGGTCCGATCGTTCGTGTCACGTCGGGACGGACAAACTGTTTTAACGTCAATTCGCCTTTGTCGTCGGTAACCGATGCGTCGACTTTTGTCAGTTTCCGGTCATCTGGTAATTGCGGGTTCGGGACATATGCGGCAGACTTTTCGATCGATACCGGTGTCTCCTGTTTCGGGGCCGACTTTTCTGATGACTTCTCTTGGACGGTGTCTGGCGTAGTGCCGCAACCCGAAAGAATCGTCCCGAGCATCAAGGCAGCAAGTATCTGTTTCATGGAAAGTCTCCTTATTTCTTCGACTTCAGTAAATCGAAGATGATTTTGGCATGATCCGTATTATCGACTTGTCCGGCAAACCGTTCCTTCGCTGGACCAAACGCATAGACGGGAACGTCTTCACCCGTATGTCCGCCTGTCGTCCAGCCGGTGTGCGACCGTTCATTGAAGATGGCTTCGATCGCATTGTCGACATCAAGCAGTTTCTTCGATTCCGCAGCACGTGTAACGGACTCGATTTCATCTTCCGTCAGGGTGAGTTTCTTCTGGTCGATATATGTCGTCAACGTTTTTTTGACATCGGCACCTTCGATGATTTTTGCTGCCATGAAGTCTGGTGTCTTTTTCGCCGCCTTGATCGGCTCGGCGAACCAGTTATAGATACCATCCGCTCCAATCGAGTAACCGCCGGTCGAATGGTCGGCTGTCGCCACGACAAGCGTGTGCTTGTCTTTTTTGGCAAAGGCGATTGCCGCTTTGAAGGCACGTTCGAAGTCTTCCATCTCGCTCATGGCACCGACGATGTCATTGTCATGACCGGCCCAGTCGATTTGACTTCCTTCAACCATCAGGAAGAAGCCTTTTTTGTTTGAATCAAGTCGTTTGATGGCGGAATTCGTCATCTGTTCGAGTGACGGAACGGATGATTCCCGGTCGATGCGTTTCGGCAGACCACCGTCCGCAAACAGACCGAGGACCTGTTTGTTTTTATCCGCCTGCATTTGATCCAGATTCGTGACGTAGCTGTAACCGTCTTTCTTAAACGCTTTCGTCAAATCGGTATCCGGACGGACGAAGTTTGATTTCCCGCCTCCGAGCAGGACGTCGATCTTATGTTTGCCGTTGACCCGCTCCTTGAAGTAGTCGTCCGCAATCGCATTCATGTTTTTCCGGTTCTCATCGTGCGCGCCGAATGAAGCCGGTGTCGCGTGTGTAATTTCGGATGTCGCAACAAGTCCCGTCGATTTTCCGCGTTCTTTCGCTGCTTCAAGGACCGTCTTGACCTCTGATTTATCATTGTCGACGGCAATCGCGGCATTATATGTTTTGACACCGGACGACATCGCCGTCGCGGCGGATGCGGAATCCGTGATGTTTTGCTCCGGGTCTTCCGGATAGGTCATCTGTTGTCCGACGAGATATTGATCAAATGCCGTTTTTTCCGCGACCGGCGTCGAAGGATCATTTTTTAAGTACCGGTGGGCTGACGTATACGAGACACCCATCCCGTCCCCGATCAGGAAGATGACATTCCGGATTTCCGGTGATTTTGCATGTTTCGTCTTAGCCTCAGCGTCGTTCATCGAGACCATCGTACTTAAGGAAAGGGTCGACAAGGCAAGAATGGGAATGATTCGTTTTAACTTCATGGATTGTTCCTCCTTCAGGAAAATAAATAAATAGTTTAGTATCGGATCAGATCTACAGGACTAACTTTAGCGGTAGAGTGTAAAACGAACATTTGAGGGATGTAAAGTTTTGTTAAGAATCAAACAGAAAACTTTACGTCGGACAGGAAGGTCGATGAGTAAAAAACAGTCAGAACGGTAATAAGATAAGAAATGGTTTTGAAACATTTTTCAGTGACAGCTCGTAAAGAAAGATAATCAATTTCAAGGAGGAATGACGATGAAGAAGACAAGGTGGATGACGGTCGGTCTCCTCACGGCAACGATTGGACTGGCAGGGTGTAATAACGAGACCATAGAAGATGGTCAAGGGGAGAACGGTTCCAAACAGCTTTCGAATACGGAGTTGCTGAAAAAAGCGTCAAGCGCACAAGAAAACATCAAGTCGTTTCATATGGACAGTGACATGATGTCGGAAGTTGGCGGTATGCCGATCAGTCAAAAGATTTCGGCAGACATCATCCAAAAGCCGATGACGATGTATCAAAAGATGACAATGAAAAATGCAGAAGACGGGACCGATGTCGAAACGGAACTGTATCTCGTGGATGATAAAATGTATATGTCGCAATCCGGACAATGGTTGGTACAAGATACATCGGAACTAGGGGATATGTTAGAAAACATGGAGTCGTCGGCATCGACAGAACAAAGTCTGAAGTTACTCAAAAAATATAAAGACAATTGGACGATGAAAAAAGAAGGTGATGTCTATCAAATCGATGTCGATTTGAAAGGCGATCAACTGAAAGCCTTCATGAAGGATTCTCTTGAACAATCCGGACAGCTTGCCCAAATGAAAGAGGTCATGGATCAAGTGGATTATAAAAAGATGGAGTACTCGATGACGTATGATGCAAAAACCTACTATCCGAAGACGCTTGATATGGAAATGGCGTTTGAGATTGAAGAAGGAACGGAATTTACGATGAAAAACGAATCCGTATTCTCGAAATTCAATGAGATTAAATCGATTGAGTTGCCGGCGAAGGCAAAAGACGCACAGGAGTTGCCGAGCAGCAAGCAATAAGAAGAAACTGATTGACCTGAAAAGGGACTGACTCAAAATTCAGTCTCTCCAAAGATAAGGGTGGCAGATTATAATTCTGCCACCCTTATCTCGTTTAAAGAGGAATCACTCGTTTCACGCTGGCAGAGACAAACAAGACCCGGTTTCCTGCCTGGATCAGGAAGGGAAACTGGCTTGTGTCTCGCCTGAGGAAAGGGCGTGAAAGGACGAGAGATTCCTTTTTGAGTCAGCCCCTTTTAGTGAGCAGTAAAAAAATACAACAATATAAGCTAGGCAATCGTCTGCACAGAAAATTAACCATTGACAATAATCTGTAAATTCTGAAAAGATAGAAAAGTACATATCGAATTGAAGGAGGGGAAACAGAATGGGGACAGCGTTCAGTGAGTGGATTGGTACGGTATCGGATTTTGTCTGGGGACCGCCGTTGCTTATCTTTTTGGTCGGTACAGGGATTTACTTGACGATACGACTTGGATTCATTCAAATTACCAAGCTTCCGTATGCCTTAAAACTGGCATTCACGAAACATCAGGACGACACGTCGGAAGGGGATATCAGTCATTTTCAGGCATTGATGACAGCTCTTGCGGCAACGGTCGGTACAGGGAATATCGTTGGGGTTGCAACAGCCGTGGTCCTCGGGGGACCGGGCGCGATCGTCTGGATGTGGTTATCCGGATTATTCGGGATGGCGACAAAGTATGCCGAGGCGATTCTCGCCGTCAAGTACCGTGTTGTCGATGAGAAAGGACAGATGGCCGGGGGGCCGATGTACTATCTCGAACGGGGATTAAAACAGAAATGGCTCGGCGTGTTGTTTGCCGCGTTTGCTTCGCTTGCCGCCTTCGGGATCGGTAATGGTGTTCAGACGAACTCTGTTGCACTGGCGATGAAATCGACGTTCGACGTGCCGTTGTATGTGACGGGGATCGTCCTGATGGTGGCGACGGGGGTCGTCATTATTGGTGGAGTTAAGTCGATTGGGAAAGTCGTCAGTTATTTTGTCCCGTTCATGATTTTCTTCTATGTCGGAAGCGGTCTCTTGATCATGGTCATGAACTTTGATTTGATTCCGGGTGCGCTCGCGACCATCTTCAGCAGTACATTCTCGAACGAAGCCATCACCGGCGGAGCAATCGGTGCCGCGATTCGTTACGGGGTCGCCCGCGGGGTCTTCTCGAATGAAGCAGGTCTCGGTTCTGCACCGATTGCCGCCGC
>CAACWS010000545.1_pt1 | contig 10663 bp, 9 predicted proteins | sample 2275721 | NCBI WGS metagenome assembly CAACWS01 (sample SAMEA5312468, study PRJEB27640) | indoor metagenome | biome: indoor environment; feature: uncontrolled; material: polymer concrete tiles wood | place: Germany | collected 2014-07-07
CCTAAATCATAGACATCGTAAATGCCATACCCTGTGTCTTCATCTGATTGTCCCTTTGACGCTGGCGGAATCCAAACAGATGTGATGCCTGCAGCACGCAGTTCCGGCGCTCTCTCTTTTAAGCGCTGCCAATGCTTCCCATCATTTTCTACATGCCACTCAAAAAACTGCATCATTGTATGGTTACGTTCCATCTCTCTTCGCTCTCCCTTAAATTGCCATAGTATGAATAGTATTGTATGAACATTATTACAATATCTTTAATATTCCCCAAGCAACCAAAAATAAACGCACACTCTTAAAAAAGAGTGTGCGTTCTAAAATGGACCCTGCAGGACTCGAACCTGCGACCGGACGGTTATGAGCCGTCAGCTCTAACCAGCTGAGCTAAGGGTCCTTAAGTAATAGTAGCGGCGGAGGGAGTCGAACCCACGACCTCACGGGTATGAACCGTACGCTCTAGCCAGCTGAGCTACACCGCCATGATGGTTTGAAACAACTAATATAAGGTTACTAAAATCAAACTCGAATGTCAATAAACTATCTCACAAAAACAAAGAGGAATTTCTTTTCAGAAATTCCTCTTGCTTCATTCACCTATTCAGGCTGTTCCTGAACGTTGCTCGAGTACCAGGTCCGTAATATTGACGGCGTGGTCACCGATCCGTTCCAGGTTCGACAGCAGATCCACGAAGATCATTCCGGCCTGACCGGTACACTCCCCTGCATTAACACGCAAGACATGGTGTTTGCGGAATGAACGTTCAAGGGAATCCAGTTTCCCTTCTAACTCAAGCACTTGACGTGCCAGTGAAACATCATCGAGTTCAACGGCTTTAATGGCTGTTTCGACGATTTTTTGCGTCAAGATGTACATTTCATCCAATTCTTTTTTAGCCTTATCGGTAAACGTAATCCGATTGACGATTTGGAAGTCAACCAGTTCGATGACATTTTCGACGTGATCACCAATCCGTTCAAAATCGTTGACGGCGTGCATGAGAAGTGAGTGATCGTTTGATTCCCGTTCGGATAAATCATGTGCCGCGACCTTAACAAGATAACTTGTGACTTCAGTGTTCAAATGGTTAATTGCATATTCGATCTGTCCGGCGTCCGAGACGTCTTTTTTATCATGTGATTGCGTATAACGGTGCGCTTTCCCAAGCCCTTCTTTTGAGAATTCACCCATTCGTAACACTTCAAGTTTTGCTTGATTCAATGCGAGTGACGACGACTGGTTTAAGATGTTTTGATCCAAGTGGCGTGGTTTCGAATCGACGGTCGTATCCGTTCCCGGCACGACTTTTTGAACAAGCCATGCGATTTGCGCGATGAACCAGCATTGAATCAACGTGTTGACGACATTAAATGTACCATGAGCAAAAGCAATTTGCATTTTCGGTTCAAGATCAAGCGCTCCTGTAATCCAGGTGATGAAACTCGAGAATACAGGTAAGGCAATCAAGAACAAAATCGTTCCGACGATATTAAAGATGACGTGCGCCGCAGCTGTCCGTTTTGCCGCAATCGAAGCGCCGAGAGCCGCGAGAACAGCCGTAATCGTTGTTCCGATATTATCACCGAACAAGACGGGTAGCGCAGCCTTAATATCGATCATTCCGCCATCATATAATTCTTGCAAAATCCCGATTGTCGCAGATGAGGATTGAACTAACATTGTGAAAATGGTTCCAACAAATACACCCAGCAAAGGACTATCTGACATCGATACTGTCAGTTCTCGGAACCATTCGCTTGATTCAAGCGGTGCCATTCCGTCTCCCATGAGCGTCAACCCATAGAAGAGCGCTCCAAACCCGAAGAAAATTTGACCGATGTATTGAATCCGTTCTTTATTGAAGAAGAAAATCAGGAACGCTCCCAGCGCAATCGCCGGAAGTGCAGCTTCCTTAACGTTAAAGCCGATGATGAAGGCCGTAATCGTCGTTCCGATGTTTGCCCCCATGACAACACCGATTGCTTGACGTAAGTTCATCAAACCGGCACTGACCAGACCAACGACGATGACGGTCGTTCCCGATGACGACTGAATCAAGACCGTAACGACGATACCGGCCAAAATTCCGAGAAACGGATTGGAGGTATATTTATCTAAAATGTACCGTAGACGGTCTCCCGCTGTTTTTTGCAGACCATCTCCCATATACTTAATACCGAATAGGAAAATACCCAGTCCACCGATAAAGGTGAAGATCATTTCCTGTAAATCATAGTTCATCTTGTCATCTCCTCATATAAAAAGTGGAATTGATTTGTTGTTAAGAATTCATTGTTTCAACCTCCCCTATTATGTAAAGGTCTGGTGAACTTGTAAATAGATTTTCACATATTCAATTGTTAAGGTTTTATTAATCTGTACCAATACAGAATACCCCTTTAAACAAAAGGTTTTTCAACAATTTAAATCTTGTTATAAAACAGAAGAAAGAGTGATTTCATTGCATTTTTTAAGTCAACTGCTTAATTACTTACAAACTACCTTAATTCCAAACCGTGGATTTTTAAAGACTCGACTTGCCGATGTCTCCCTTTATTTTTGTGGATTAGCATGGATTTCCTTGTGGTCGACAATTATTGATAGCATTTTTCTGAAACAGTCGATTCCGTTTATCATTTGGTTCACCCTGCATTTCATCTTCATTGCGATTGCCATCTTGTTATATCTCTTATTCGTCTCTTATCTGAATCGATGGTTCATTCAGTGGATTTTGCCAAGACCCTGGGCGTTTCGCCAAGTGTTTCCTTATACCGTCGCCGCAAACGTCTGGACCTTCCCGATTGGTGTTTTCCTGTACCAATTCGGATATCAGACTTCAGGAGTGACATTCATCATAATCGGTCATGTCATTTATTCGCTGACACCACTCCTGCTTGTTCGCCTGAAGAAAAAAACGTCCCGCCCGTCTTCTTGAAATTAGATGTATCCTTGCATTTAAGGAAAAAACGTCCGTCCGACGACGGATTGACTTTCCCTTATTCGTGTTAAACAATTGTAAATGTTCAATTTTCGTTCTTGTTTCTCGATTTTTAGGGAATAGTTCGATATGATAGTACAAGTAGTCATAAACAATCTGGCGTTATGCCGCAAAAGGAGATTTTCGATATGCCGAAAATGGTCCATCGCTCTAAGACTCGTCCCGTTCGTGTTGGGGACCTTGTCATTGGTGGAAGTAATGAAGTCATCATTCAAAGTATGACGACAACAAAAACACACGACGTCGAAGCGACTGTCGCTGAAATTTTACGTCTTGAAGAAGCGGGATGCCAAATCGTCCGTGTCGCTTGTCCGGAAGAACGTGATGCGCTTGCTCTTGCAGAAATCAAGAGCCGGATTAACATTCCACTTGTCGTAGACATTCACTTTAATTATAAACTCGCTCTCATGGCCATCGAGGCGGGTGTTGATAAAATCCGGATCAATCCGGGTAATATCGGACGTCGCGAAAAAGTTGAAGCGGTCGTGACGGCTGCAAAAGCCAAAAATATCCCGATTCGCATTGGTGTTAATGCCGGTTCACTCGAGAAACATATTCTCGAAAAATACGGTTATCCAACTGCTCGTGGGATGGTTGAAAGCGCATTACATCACATCAAGATTCTCGAGGATCTCGATTTCCACGATATCATCGTTTCTTTAAAAGCTTCTGATGTTCAATTGGCACTTGAAGCATATCAGCTCGCTTCTGAGTCGTTTGATTATCCATTGCACGTCGGTATCACGGAATCTGGTCCTTTACGTACAGGTTCACTAAAATCAGCCGCCGGTCTCGGTGCGATTCTATCACGTGGTATCGGTAACACGGTCCGGGTTTCCCTTTCTGCCGATCCGGTAGAAGAAGTAAAAGTCGCAAAAGAAGTCTTGAAATCATTTGGTCTTGCGGCAAACGCTGCAACGTTGATTTCTTGCCCGACATGCGGACGGATTGAAATCGATTTAATGGCCATTGCTGCAGAAATCGAAGATTACATTGATAAAATTCAAGTCAACATCAAAGTTGCTGTTCTTGGTTGTGCCGTTAACGGTCCTGGTGAAGCCCGCGAAGCCGATATCGGAATTGCCGGTGCACGTAACGAAGGATTGTTATTCCGTCACGGAGAAATCATCCGTAAAGTACCGGAAGCAACGATGGTCGAAGAATTGAAAAAAGAAATCGATGCGATCGTTCTTGAAAAAGAAGCGGAAAAAGAAGCCGCTAAAGCCAGTCAAGCCTAATAAAAAAGAGTCCTCCTCGGGAGCGACTCTTTTTTTCGTTTCCGCTTTTCGACTGTGTTATACTAGTGGCAGAAAATTTATAGAATGTTGGTGATGTAAGTGAAAATCGGAATTGATATTGATGGAACAATCACTCATCCTTCTTCGTGCTTTAATTATATGAACAAATATCTCGGGACATCGATTGATTTTGAGATGGCCTCTGAATACGAGCTTCACACCTATACGGACATGGAGCAAATCGAGTTTTGGGAATTCATGGTCAAATCAGGTCATGAACTCGGCATCTATCGTGAATCCATCCCCCAAGAACTTGTCAAACAACACCTTTGGGACTTAAGAAAACAATACGATCTCCATTACGTGACGGCACGGTCAGAAATCGTCCGTCCCGTAACCGAAGAATGGATTAAACAACATGAATTACCGCTTGATTCTCTGATCATGACCGGCTCACACGATAAAGTACAAGTCGTCCGTGATTTGTCCCTTGACCTCTTCATGGAGGATCGTCTCGAAAATGCGATTCAAATTGCGGAAGACACGTCGATTCCCGTTATTTTATTTGATGCACCTTACAATCGTCGTCCTGTCCCTGACAATATCGTCCGTGTCTCATCTTGGAACGAGGCCGTGCAACAAATCCATAAGTTTGCTCCCATTCGTTAAACAACAAAAACGGAAACGACGTCACTCTGTCGTTTCCGTTTGTTTCGTTTCCAGCAAACAAATGATTTCTTCCAGCAGAACAGGTTTTGCAAAAAAATAACCTTGGAATAAATGAATACCGATGTCCTTTGCAATTTGAACCTCTTCTCCTGTCTCAACTCCTTCGACGATACATTCCACATGCATCGACTGACTCAGTTGAAAAATCGATTCCAAGATGGACTGTCGCTTTTCAGACTCTTCGACTTGTTCAATGAATTGCTTCGGTACCTTAAGCTGACGAAGCGGTAATAAACGTTCGAGAACATGATAAGAGGCATGTCCCGTTCCAAAATCATCCAGTGATACCGGGAAATCCAATGTCTTAATCCGGCGCAAAGCCCGGAGAATCGGTTGGCTTTCAAAATCCAAAGACTGACTTTCTGTAATTTCAATCTTAATTTGTTTTGGTTTTAAGCTGTACTTTAACAACATCCGTTCAATAAACGGCATAAAAGAATCATGTGTCAATTGCCGGCGAGATACGTTGACGGACAGACTAAAATCGTCTGGAACCAGACTAATCAGTCGTTTTCTTGTTTTACATCCCTCTTCAAAAATCCACTCGCCTAGACGGATGATCAGGTCACTTTTTTCTGCGATTGGAATGAATACCGTCGGACGTCCGGCTCCCGGAATCATCGTATTCCAGCGAATCAAAGCCTCTAATCCAATGAAGCGGTCCTGATTCGAATCATACTGTAATTGGTAAACGAGGTAAAAATCGCGATTCACATCGGCTCTTGATAAGGCTTTTGCTGCTGCTATGCGAAGTGACTGTTCGTGCCGCCATTCTTGATTCAAGCACATCACTTTTTCTGAATCCCGGATACTCTCCGGGAAGGCGGACGTGATTTGATGAATCCGTTTCGTCATACTAGTTTGATCCACTTCTCCATCATCGATGACCATATACAGGTTCACATAAATCTGATGGTGTTCGATTTGATACGGAGTGGACATCCGCTGACTGAGACGTGTCATTTCTTCCCGGCACGATACTCCAGGCGGCTTTTTCATGACGACCACCAGTGTTCCTCCCTCGACTCGAACCATCGTCAAATAAGGCGGTAACAATGTCTTTAATCGTTCGATACAATCAAATAAGACCTGTTGCTGAATTTCCTCTCCAAAATACCGCACGAGTTCATGATAGTTTTCCAAATGAACACCGACTAAGATAAGATCTGTTTGATTTGTGTTCATAAATCGTTCTTCGAGTCCCCGGACATTCAGTAATTGTGTCTGTAGATCATGACGAGCGGACTCATGTAATTGATCAGCCAATTGCTGAAGACGACTGAGATTACGAAGGTGCAGATGATTGATGATTAAGGCGATACAGATTGCAATCCCAATCATCCCTAGTCGGGCATAATGATCTGTCGGATCAATTTCAACAAGTATCGTATTCGATCGAACCATGATAAATACGTTAGTCGCGACGATGATGACAATGGCGTACCAAATCATAATCCGGTCATAGGCAATCAAGGCAATCATTAAAAATAAAAAACAGTTGGCCCAGACGGTGACTGCCGCATAGGGCAACATACTGATAGATACGAACGGGATGCTCAGTAACATGATGGACAAAAAATGTGATTTATAGTGAGTGGACAACTGACTCCGGCTAATCAAAAATGTCGCTATCCCAACACAAAATAAAACGGCCACAGTCGTCGATTGATTTAAGTACGCGTTTTGAATCGTTTGATCTGTCGTCCCTAAAAAAATCAGTGCTCCGACACTCATTAAGAACAACGCAAAATTCCCAATCCACCGCTGCTGATTGCGGACAATCTCATCTACTGGTTTAACAGGCATCTGTTTCCTCCTTTCTTAAAAATTCAGGCTGTCATAGCCATTCGGCGCCACTTCATCATACTCCTGCTCTTCCACTACTAGCAATTATTTCCTTGAAAATAGGCATCTTTCTTCTGTGCTGAAGAAACATACCTATTCTTGACGCTTTTACTGATGCTTTACCTGTCCGAGCTGATCAATCACATCAGTCGCGACAATACTACTGGGATGAAGCTGTTGTTCCACCTGTTTGGATGCTTGAGCATACCAAGAAGCACCAAGTGCAATCAATTGTTCGACCGAAATATGTTTAAAATAATCTTTTTGACCAATCAGACTCGTGAGGATACCAAACAATGTATCACCACTGCCTCCTTTCGCTAATCCACTCGATGCCCCGTTGATGACATAACCGCCACCCTCCGGCGTCGCGACAAGAATCACGTGGGCTTTCAAGACAACAATCACTTGATGTAAGACAGCATATTCGCTTGCTTGTCCAAATAAATCATCCTGAACCTCTTCGACAGTTTGATTTGTCATCCGTGCGAATTCACCGATGTGTGGTGTAACAACAATCGCTTCCTTCCGTTCCGGATAGCTGTCGCGAATCAAGGCACCTGCATCGAGGATTACCGGAACGTCTTGTGCGAGCAGGAACTCCACCCAGTCAGCGGTCGCATCCGAGGTAAGTCCTGGTCCGATTCCAACGACATCCACCTGCTTCATCATTTCTTGGATTGCTGTCATCGTCTGTTCGAGAACCATCGCTTCCGGCGCGTTAACGATGAGTCCGATCTGAGCTGCCGGTACCGTCGCAACTTGTAATTTCCCCACTCCTGACCGAAGTGCTGCACGCGCAGCCAGTTGAATCGATCCCGGCATCGTCTCGCTTCCACCAATCAGTAATGCCGTTCCGTAGGTTCCTTTGTGCCCGTAAGGATCGCGGGTCAACAACGGAGCAATCGATTCGGTCACTAATTGCCATCCGCCAAAGGCCGGCAAACCCAAATCAATCTGTTCCGGTTTTCCAAAAAATGAGGCTGTCTTCAACAAGAAGGCAGACCGTTTAAAGGCATGAAGTAAAAACGTAACATCTGCTTTTAGTGCTTGTCCGGAAAAATCGGTCGTTTGGTCGGACGGCACGCCGCTTGGTATGTCAATCGCATACAATTTCGCCCCTTGCTGTTGTTGTTCACTGACCCATTCAAATAAATCATGTATTGTTTCCGTCAGTCGGGTTCCGTCAAATCCGGTTCCAAAGACACCATCTACAATCAAATCGTATTGCCCGCAGACCGCCTCCGTCACGAGTCCGAAGTTTTCCGCATAATGCTGATGAAGTTGAGCCGTCGTAGTCTTCGTCTTACCGAATGGCGCATGTATCGTAATATCGTATCCATCACGAACGAGTTCACGGCCAATCACATAACCGTCTCCCCCATTGTTCCCCGTCCCACAAATGATCAGAATCCGTTCTTTTTTCGTATGCATGCTCTTGATTCGCTTCGCGATTTCACTACCTGCTCGTTCCATCAAAACTTCCAGCGGCAGACCGGATGTCTTGGCCCATTCATCAATTTGGCGTGCTTCCTGTGCATCATAAATCATTTTTATCACCTCTGTTCGTCCTATTCCCGTTTTGTTTCATTTCAAGCCAGAACAAATCGAGAGGGGTCAACCCAAAAAAAGGGGAACGGATATAAATCTCCGTCCTCCCTCTCTTGCGTTGAATGATGCTTTCACTTGGAATACACCGGATAACTCCTTATTTCTGACAGGCGGCACAACGGCCATAAATCTCAAATTTATGATCTTCGACCTCAAATCCTGAATCTTTAATCGGTGACACCCATTCCATCGGACAAACATCCAGTGTTTCCGTCTTTCCACACGTCCGGCAAATCAAATGATGATGGTGATGACCAGACTGACAGGCGGCCCGGAATTTCATTTCCCCGTCCAGTTCAGTTGTCTCTAAAATATCGATTTCCGCAAAATCATTTAAATTCCGGTAAATCGTATCGTAACTGAGCGAAGGATGTGATGGGCGCAACTCTTCCGCGACTTCCCGCGCACTGACATACCGATTGGCTTCAAACAGATACGCCAATAAATCAAGACGCTTCGGTGTCATTTTGAATCCGGATGCTTTCATCCGTTCACGCGCTTGTTCGATGTTTTTTTTCATGCATTTTCCCTCCGATCCAAAAACGTTCAATCAGCATCACGAGAATAAGCTCTGCGACCGCCAGCATGACAATCATGCCGCCGGGCGCTAAATCAAATTGATACGCCAAAATCAAACCGCTAATCGTCGCCACTTCGCCAAACACGATGGCATAAAAAATCGTCGCCTTAAAACTTTTGGCAAGTCGAAGCGCCGCTGCGACAGGCAAGGTGATTAGACTCGATACCAGTAAAATCCCGACGACACGCATACTAATCGCAATCACCAGGGCAACAACGATCATGAACAAAATGTGCACCAGCCGAAGACGAATTCCGGACACGCGCGCCTGTTCCTCGTCAAACGATAAAAATAACAACTCTTTATAAAACGAAATCACAAATAAAATGACGACACCTGTAACAATCAAAATCGTATAAACATCTGTCAAAGTCACAGCCGAGACCGTTCCAAATAAAAAGGATACAAGATCCATTGAAAAGCCGTTCGCCAGACTGATGAAAATAGCACCTAGCCCCATTCCCGTCGCCATGATGATCGGTATAGCAAGCTCTTGAAAATGTTTGTACTTCGCGCGCAGCCAATCAATCGTCAACGCTGCCATGACCGATGTCACGATTCCGAGATAAAGCGGATTTAAATCGACCAGACTCGCAACCATACCGGATATCAACAGGCTGAGGGCAATTCCGGCTAGTGTGACGTGTGATAACGCATCCGCAATCAAACTCATTCGCCGGACGACGACGAATGAACCGATCAACGGAGCCGTAAAACCGATCAATACCGCCGCAACAAGCGCATATTGTAAAAACTTTAATGTCATGAACGCTTCAATCACTGGACGACCTCCCCTTGGTGGACAAGAACACGTCCCGGAACAGGATACAAGGAACGAATCGTCTGCTCGTCCAGTTCCCAGTATTCTTTAATACCGCAATTACAACCGAGTCGCCCGTCAACGAGATGAATCACATCCGTCACGAGCTTGCTGACGAAGTGGATATCATGTGTCACAAGGACGAAAGTCCGTTTTTTATCACGTCGCAATTCTTCCAAGATTTCATAAAACTCTTTGACGTACCGTTGATCGACTCCGACCGTTGGTTCATCTAAAATCATCAAATCCGGATCGTTGACGAGCGCCCGGGCGATAAAGACCCGCTGTTGCTGACCGCCTGACAAGTCACCGACTTTCGAATCGCGTCGATCCCACATGCCGACTGTTTCAAGCGCCGTCTTTACTTTTTCACGGTCCTGCTTCGTCACACGCCGAAATAATCCTTTTTTCGCATACAACCCCATCTCGACGACTTCAGCGACCGTGACCGGAAATCCTGAATTGAACGATGCCGCTTTTTGAGATACGTAACTGATCCGCCACCAGTCACTGAAGGCTGCTTGATCCTGTCCGAACAAACGAATCGAACCTTTAGGTTTTAATAAACCGAGCATACATTTGATTAACGTCGATTTGCCGGATCCATTTTCTCCGACGATGGCCAGGAATTGTCCCTGTTGTACATTAAACGTCACTTCATTCAAGACACGTCGATCCGGATAATCATATGTCAGTTGTTTAATTTCAATAATGGGTTCTGTCATGTTTATTCTCTCCTTCCGTCTCATGTTAAAACGGAATAGTTACGTCTTATCAACTGTCTTATTATAGCGCCAGCCTTCATTCGTTGCAACCGATGTAACTTTTTTGTGAATAGACG
>CAACWS010000848.1_pt1 | contig 10630 bp, 9 predicted proteins | sample 2275721 | NCBI WGS metagenome assembly CAACWS01 (sample SAMEA5312468, study PRJEB27640) | indoor metagenome | biome: indoor environment; feature: uncontrolled; material: polymer concrete tiles wood | place: Germany | collected 2014-07-07
TTACCTGAACCGGATTCACCAACGATGGCAAGTGTCTCACCTTTTTTTAAATCAAACGATACGCCGCGGACGGCTTGAACCGTCCCAGCATACGTATGGAAAGCGACAGTCAGGTCGCGTACTGATAAAATAGTTTCCATTGTGGATGAACTCCTCTCTTATTTCCGTTAGCGACGCAGACGTGGGTCGAACGCATCACGTAATCCATCGGCTAGCATGTTAAAGCTGATCATGACAAGTACGAGGATTGTCGATGGGATGACGAGCAAGTAAGGGAATGTTTTTAATTCTTTGTACCCTTCATTGATCAATGTACCCAGTGATGGTTGTGGTGGAGCAAGACCAAGACCGATGAAGCTTAGGAAAGCCTCGAAGAAGATTGCACCTGGAATCGTGAACATCAATGAAATGATGATTGTACCGAGTGTATTTGGAATCAAATGCTTGAATACTAAACGTGCGCTAGAAGCACCAAGTGTGCGTGCTGCAAGAACGAATTCCTGGTTCTTAAGTTTCAGGATCTGTCCGCGGACGAGTCGACTCATCCCGATCCAGCCGGTGATCGTCATCGCGAGGATGATGGTCGTGATTCCGGGTTCAAGAATCAAGATGAACAAGATGATTAAAATCAAGTTCGGAATCCCTGTCAGGATTTCCGCAATCCGTTGCATGATATTATCGACACGTCCACCGTAGTAAGCAGAAATTCCGCCATACGTGACACCGACTAGAACATCAATGATTGCTGCGACAAGACCGATGAAGAGTGAAATTCGTGTTCCTTCCCAGACACGTGACCATAAGTCACGACCGAGATGGTCCGTACCAAACCAAAATGTATCTTTGACTTGTTTCGTTTCATAAAAATCGATTGGCTTTTCACCAAGTGTTGCCATTCCGTCAAAACCAGCCCACTCAAGACCTGTAATTTTTGGCGGTAGTTTAGCTTGAGTGATCGTTTGGGTATAAGCATCTCTACCGGACAACATCGGTCCGAAGAGTGATAACAGTGCGATGATGACGATGATGACGAGCGACAGGATTGCCGCTTTGTTTTTACGAAGGCGTGTCCAGGCATCCTGCCAGAAGTTTAAGCTTTTTCCGGCAATCCGCTCACCCGCTTGTTCATTAAATTCTACTGGTTGGAACAGTGATGAGTCGAACTGTTCTGCTTTTGCGTTTGAATTTTGTTCTGCCATTATTTGCTACCCCCCAAACGAATCCGTGGATCGACGACACCGTACAGAATATCGACGAGCAAGATCATAAAGATAAAGACTGCCGAGAAGAACAGCGTTGTCCCCATGATAACCGTATAGTCATTTTGTGTGATGGACGAAACGAACAATTCACCAAGACCCGGTACGGCAAAGATTTTTTCAATAACGAATGTTCCTGTAATCAAGGCTGCTGTCATTGGTCCAAGAATCGTGATGGCTGGAATCAAGGCGTTACGCACCATGTGTTTCCAAGTGATCGATTGACCGTCTAGGCCTTTTGCTTTAGCAAGTGTCACGTAATCCTGACCGGTGACTTCAAGCATCTCCGTTCGAACGAAACGGGCAATTGAGGCTGTTACTCCAAGCGATAAGGAAACGGTCGGAAGAATCGTATGTGCTGGACTTTCCCAGAAGGCTACTGGCAATACGCCCCATTTCACTCCGATATAATATTGAAGAAGTGACGCAAATACGAATGATGGCACGGAAATCCCTAGTACCGAAATGAACATCGCACCGTAATCAACTGCTGTATTGTGGCGAAGAGCCGCGACAACACCGAGGACAAGACCAAGAACTACACCGAGAACAAGGGCTTGAATACCTAATTGAGCGGATGGTCCAATTCGTTCCATAATCAAATCTGTTACTGGACGGCTGTCATATTTAAATGATACACCGAGGTCTCCTTGAACTAAGTTGACCATGTACGCTGCATAGCGTTGTGGAAGCGGATCATTCAAGTTGTATTTATCCCGCAGGATATCCAACTGTTCAGGAGAAAGTTTCTCCTGGTTTTGGAACGGTGAACCTGGTAACAGATCCATTAGGAAGAAAGTGAACGAAGCGATGAGTAAAAACGTCAGTACGCCGTAAACAAGGCGTTGAGCTAAATAACGGCCCATAGATGGCACCCCCTATAAAGATTTTCTGTTTTTTTCGAAACATCAATAAAATCAGTATGACCCAAAATTGTCGGAACATTCAAGAATTTTGTCGTAAAAATTAAAATTCTTTTTTATTTTGGACTGATTGACGCCCCCCTGGCCGCTGTTTTTTCACAGTTAACCAATATTTCAGAATTTTTCGTTTGATTCCATTATACTTTGCTAACAAAGTAATTAGAACCTATTTTTTACGAAAATTTCACATTTCTGCTAACAAAATGAGTTTCCATTCAGAAAAAATCGTATAAAACAGGAGCGTTCCTTGAAAACGTTCTCAAGGACGCTCCCATTTTCAATTACTTCACATCAACATATTTGTACTGGAAGTCAGCACCAAAAACTTGACGGTTAAAGTCTTTGACCGTCGGACGACTCAGGAATGCAGCACCCGCTTGATAAATCGGTGCGATCGCTTGGTCTTTTTCGATCAATTGTGACTCTGCTTGTTTAAAGAGATCAAGACGTTTTGCGACATCTGATTCTTCGTTGGCAGCGTTCAACAATTTATCGTAGGCAGACGATTTGTATTTGACGTCATTTTGACTGTTTGTCGATTCAAAGATCGATAAGTTCGACATTGGATCTTGATAGTCCGGACCCCAAAGCGCATAAGACATTTGGTAATCGCCTTTTGCTTCTAAATCCAGTTTATTTTTGAACGGTTGTTGTTTGATCGCAACAGTGACATTCGGAAGGTTTTTCTCAATCTGTCCCTTCATGTATTCACTGATTTTCTTCGCGTCTTCGCTATCGAATGACAAGAGTTCAATCGTTGCTTTCTTATCACCGTTTGCTTTTTTCCAAAGATCAGCTGCTTCTTTCGCATCCCGGTCGAACCAATTGATGTCGCTTGTATAGTCTTTACCTGCGTCATCTTTGATGAATTCTTTCGGAATGAAGCTTGTAGTCGGAATCGAACCGTTCGCAAGTAACGTATCCGTGATCCCTTTTGGATCGATTGCCCGTGCGATCGCTTTACGCGCATTGACGTTTTTCATTGTGGCGTCTTCATTGTTGAACTTCAAGTAAGCAATCGATGAACGGAGTGCGGTCTTGAATTCAGGTTTTGATTCATATGTCGCAACTTGCTCTGACGTGAGGCCGGCATAATCGATTTCGTCCGTATCATACAGGTTTACAACGGTAGAGTTATCTTTAACGACACTGATCGAGACCTCATCGAGTTTAACGGCATCTTTATCCCAATAGTTTTCGTTTTTCGTCAGAATACGTTTTGAATCCGTTTTCCAAGATGTCCAAACGAAAGGACCGTTGTAAAGAAGTTTATCCGGTTTAAGCGAGAAGTCTTTTTTGTTTTTGTTATAGAAATCTTCGCTGATTGGTGTATAAGTTCCGAATGATGTGAGTGAAAGGAAGTATGGTGCCGGACGTTCGAGTTTAACTTCAAGTGTCTTGTCGTCAATCGCTTTGACACCTAGCTCGTCGACTGGTTTTTTTCCTTGTGAGACATCAGCACCATTTTTGACCGTATCAAAGATGTATGCATAACCGGAAGCTGTTTTTGGATCGACGGCACGTTTCCATGCAAATTCAAAATCCTGTGCTTTGACTGGTGTACCATCTGACCATTTAGAATCACGAAGCGTAAACGTATATGTGAGGTTATCACTTGAGATATCTGTTTTTTCAGCAAGTGCCGGAATCGCTTTCCCGTCTTTGTCTAACCGGTAAAGACCTTCCATCGTGTTTCCGATCATGTTGAACGCAACTGCATCTGTTGCTTGTGCCGGATCGACCGTCGTAATATCAGAAGTATCCGTTAATCGTAAAACTTTTTTGCCTTTAGAAGAACCTGCATCTTTATCTCCGTCACCTGTTGTTGAACAACCTGCAAGTACAACGCTTCCTGCAAGCATAACTGATAACGCGAGACCGACTGTTTTTTTATTCATCGGTGAGTCATCTCCTTTTCATTTTCAAAACCGCTTAATATAAACGATTTTTGGACATCTCGTCGAAACTGCCTCAACGTTCCCCAAAACGCATTGACCTAGTTTCAAAAACTTAAACGAAGTGATAAATTGATTTTATGTGAGAATAACAATATCGTCAAGTGAATAGTCACACTATTTGCTATTTTATACGTCCTGAATAGTACAGAGTCGTAACAATCCTTGACTTTGCGTATAATGAAATCATCATCTTGCCGTAGGAGGTTCATCATGTCTGCTAAACTATTACGCCCGCTTCTGATTGCTTTGATTTTAACAACTGTCTACACGATTTGGGCCGTCGCCACCGACGCTACCCATTCATTTGTTTATCACTTGTCAGGCGGCTTGTTCATTGCCGGCTTCCTGTTACTTGCTATCGGATTCTTCTCCAATATGTCTGCCAATGGATTTTTTAAAGGCATCACTGCAGGCTTTAAAAAGCAACGGGAAGCGAAGTTACGGGAAGTCGATGGGGATTATTACGAAGACGAGGATGAAGAAAGTGAACTTTTAGAAGCAAAACAAAAGCGGGCTTCTAACCGGACGGTTCCTTATCTCTCGAGTGGTTTTATTTGTATCGTCGTCTCTTTACTCTTATCGTTCATTTGACGGAATTTTGATGACGATTAGAAGAAACATGTGCTAAAGTGGAGATAACGTTATACGAGAACACAGTGATGGAGAGTAGTACATCTGATAACCACTTACAGAGAGTCCATGGATGGTGGAAATGGACAGTCGGCGCAGATGGAATGGACTTCGGAGTGGCTGATTCGAAATGATGTAGAATCAGACGGGTCTGCCCGTTACAGCAAATGAGCGGCTAGTTTTCTAGCAACTTGGGTGGCAACGCGATGACTCGTCCCTTGAATGATTCAAGGGATGTGTCATCTTTTTTATTTCATTTTTTGGAGGGATTCTCATGAAAACGATTTTTTCAGGCATTAAGCCAACGGGTACGGTGACGCTTGGTAACTACATTGGCGCGATGAAACACTTTGTTAATCTGCAGAACGAACACGATGCATATTACTGTATCGTCGACTTACATTCCATCACGGTCGAAATTGACCGGATTGAACTTATGAACAATACACGGGCGCTTGCTGCACTTTATATCGCAAGCGGACTCAATCCTGAAAAATCAACAATCTTCGTCCAGTCGGAAGTTAAAGCGCACGCTCAGCTCGGGTGGATGCTGACATGTCTGTCCGGTATGGGTGAACTGGAACGTATGACACAATATAAAGATAAGTCGCAAGGCAAAGACCGGATTGGTGCTGGATTATTTGTTTATCCAACCTTGATGGCAGCCGATATTCTCTTATATGATGCAGAGCTTGTTCCAGTCGGCGACGATCAAAAACAACATATCGAGTTGACACGTGACTTAGCGCAACGTTTTAACAGCCGCTATTACGAAACATTTAAAATGCCGGAGCCGGTCATCGCCGAAACGGGTGCCCGTATCATGAGCTTGACGTCTCCCGATAAAAAGATGTCAAAAACGGATACAAATCCAAAAGGCTATATTTCGATGCTCGACGCTCCGGACGTGATTCGCAAAAAAATCAAGTCTGCCGTAACGGATTCCGAGGGGATCGTTCGATTTGACCGGGAAAACAAACCGGGCGTCTCAAACTTGCTCGAAATTTATTCATTGCTGGCTGGTATTTCAATCAAAGACTTGGAAGCAAAGTATGATGGATTGAACTATGGTGTATTTAAATCAGATGTCGCAGAAGTCATCGTTGCTGAACTAGAACCGATCCAGCAACGTTATTACGACTTAATTGATTCAGAAGAACTCGATTTGATTCTTGACAATGGTCGCGACAAAGCAGATCTGGTTGCTTCACGTAAATTGGCGAAAGTCGAAAAAGCGATGGGACTCCAACGGAAACGCGCAAAAGTAAAGAAATAATTTTAGGTGTCTTTCAACGATTCTTGCCTTTCTTCTTATTTTTTTAGAAGAAAGGTTTTTTTATTTGCGCAACAAAAAAAGCGCTCCCAGTTAAGGGAACGCTTTTTATACTTATTTACCTTCGATTGAAGCCCATTTGTACGAGAAATCTGCGCCGAAGTTATGTTCGACAATCCCTTTAACGTATGGTTTAACCATGAATGCACGTCCACGCTGATAAACAGGCGAGATGGCTGCAGAATCAAGAAGGATTTTCTCTGCTTCTTGAAGCTCTGACCAACGTTTTGTAGCATCCGTTTGTGTTTTTGCATCGTTGATGAGTTTATCGTACTCTTTATCTGACCACTTACCACGGTTGTATGGTCCGTCAGTCAAGAAGAGATCGAGGAACGTCATTGGATCTTGGTAGTCAGGACCCCAGCCGGCGAATGAGAACTCAAAGTCGCCTTTGTTTTCGAGATCAAGTTTGTTTTTGAACGGTTGTTGCTTGATTGTGACTTTCATGCCTGGAAGGTTCTTCTCAAGCTCACCTTTCAAGAACTCACCGATTTTCTTCGCGTCATCACTATCGTAGTTAAGAAGCTCAAGTTCAACCGATTTTTGACCGATTTCTTTTAAGCCCTCTTCCCATAGTTTTTTCGCTTCGTCTGCATTGTACTCGTTGAATGTCGGGTACTTTTCACGGAAGTCTTTTCCGTCAGCATCTTTCGCGAAATCTTTTGGTACGAGATAGTTTGCAGGAAGTGATCCGTTCGCCAAGATGACGTCCGTGATTCCTTTTTTATTGTAACCCATGTCGATTGCGCGACGGATTTTTTCGTTGTTTAATGCTTTGACTTTCGTGTTCAAGTAAAGGTAGAAGATTGTAGATTCACCCTTTGTTTTGAACTCGTCATTATCTTGATACTGAGCAACGAATTCTGAAGAGAGACCAGCACGGTCGATATCGCCTTTTTCGTAAAGGTTAACTGCTGTTGAAGTTTCTTTAACGACCTTGACGTTGATTGTGTTCAACTTGACGCTATCTTTATCCCAATAGTTGTCGTTTTTGACCATTTTCCAGCCTTGTTCACGTGTCCATTCTGTTAACTTGAATGGTCCGTTGTAAAGTGATTTATCTGCTGTCGAACCGAAGTCCTTACCGATTTTTTTCGAAAGTTCTTCCGATTTCGGCATGAATGGACCGAATCCAGTTAAACCAAGGAAGTAATCCGCTGGTGCTTTCAATTTGACTTCGAATGTCTTGTCGTCAACTGCTTTGACGCCAACCGCATCACGCTCGCCTTTTTTCGTGTTGTATTCTTCAGCACCTTCGATGTTGTAGAAGACATACGCGTATTGCGAAGCATTTTCCGGGTTCAAGACTTCTTTCCAAGCATATTCGAAGTCTTTTGCTGTGATTGGTGTACCGTCCGACCATTTTGCATCACGTAGCTTGAATGTGTAAGTCAATTTATCGTCAGAAACTGTGTGACTTTCAGCAATACCTGGTGTCGGCTGTTGCTTGTCATCTAAACGATAAAGACCTTCCATCGTGTTGTTCAAGACGTTGAACGACACGGCATCCGTAGAAGTTGTTGGGTTAAGCGTTGGAATATCAGCACTTTCGATCAAGTTTAGCGTTTGCTCACTTGATTTTTTGTCTGAACTTTTGTCGCCCGATGATGTGTCATTTGAATCAGTCGTCGAACAAGCTGCAAGGAACGCGCTTGAAACGAGGGCTACAGATGTAGCCAGTGCAAAACTTTTCTTTTTCATGATACGATGACCCCCCTAAAATTTCCAAAGCTAGTAATCTAAGGTTTTTGAGCGAAAAAAAAAGTCGTTACTTTTATTCGACCAAAACCTCTCGTTACAAATAGTTTACAATGTTCTGATAATTTTGCAAACCTTTTATCCGATTTTTCTAAATATTTTTTCAAAACAATTTGAAAATAAGTGGAATTTTTAGTTTTTTGTGTGACTTTTTATAAAATAAAGCTAAATTTCTTTATTCAAAAAAAGCGATTTAACGGTCATCCGAACCGTTAAATCGCTTTTCCTTCTTCTATTCCTATGCGATATTACGCGTGATAGCGTTTAAAGACGAGTGAAGCATTATGACCACCGAACCCAAGCGAGTTGCTGAGGGCATACTCCACATCCCATGACCGGCTTCCCTCGCGCACGTAATCAAGATCACACCCTTCACTCGGTTGTTCCAAATGAATCGTCGGGTGAACGATTTGTTCTTGCAACGATTTAATTGTCGCGATGGCTTCTACTCCACCGGCACCGCCTAGTAAATGACCAATCATCGACTTCGTCGAGTTGATGGCTAATTTTTCAGCATGATTTCCAAATACGGTATGGATCGCTTTCGTTTCAAGTACATCATTCATCGGCGTACTTGTTCCATGAGCATTAATATATTGAACGGCGGCCGGTTCAATACCTGCATCTTGAATCGCCATCGCCATTGCGCGCGCTCCGCCGTCGCCGTCTGGATCTGGTGCTGTGATATGGTAAGCATCGGCTGTTAATCCGTATCCGCTGACTTCTGCATAGATTTTGGCACCGCGGGCAATCGCATGTTCATACTCTTCAAGTACCAGGATTCCGGCACCCTCTCCCATGACAAATCCGTCACGGCCTTCATCAAACGGACGGCTTGCCGTGTTTGGATCATGGTTCGTCGACATCGCTTTATTGGCACAAAAACCAGCAAAAGCAAGATTGGTAATCGGTGCTTCTGCTCCACCGGCAATCATGACGTCCGCGTCGCCGCGTTCAATGACGCGTAACGCTTCACCAATCGCGTTTGTACCGGAAGCACATGCAGTGACGGAACAGTTATTCGGTCCTTTTGCTCCTGTATAAATCGAAACTTGGCCACTTGCCATGTTTGGAATCATCATTGGAATGAAGAATGGACTGACACGACGATGTCCCCGTTCAAAATAGATTTTCGCCTGTTTTTCAATCGTCTCGACGCCGCCGATTCCTGATCCGATCCAGACGCCGATACGTTCAGCATTGGCTTTAACATCCAGTTCAGCATTTTTGACGGCTTCCATACTTGCGACGAGCGAATAATGAACAAAACGGTCCATTTTCCGGGCTTCCTTTGCTTCGATGAATTCCGTGACATCAAAATTCTGTAATTCTCCTGTTACTTTCGTCGGATACTCATCGATATCAAGACGTTCCATCGGACGAATCCCGTTTTCACCGGCTTTTAACGCATTCCAGAATGTATCGACATCATTACCGATTGGCGTCAGTGCGCCCATACCTGTTACTACTACACGTTTTCTCATCATTTTATGTGTTCTCCCCTTTAGTCCAAGTAATGTAAGCTGCCCCCCATGTCAAACCTGCGCCGAATCCGGCGAGGACAAGTGTCGTCCCCGGTGACAATCTTCCTTGTCGCCGTGCCTCTTCTAGTGCAAGTGGTATTGACGCAGCAGATGTATTCGCATGTTCGTCAATCGTCACGATCACTTTCGCTTCTTCAATTCCAAGCCGTTCACGTGCTGCATCAATAATCCGTAAATTCGCTTGATGCGGAATCAGTAAATCAAGTTCGGCCAGTGTTCCGTCCGCTTTTTGAATGACTTTTTCCACGATGTCCGGTAACTTGCGGACTGCGAACTTAAAGACTTCCCGACCGTTCATTTCAATCGGACCATCCAGGTTTTTAAATAACAGATGTGCTCCGCGGCCATCCGTGCCAAGTTCAAAGGCATTCAATCCTTGCTGCTCGGTTGGACCGAGGACAACCGCTCCAGCGCCATCACCAAACAAGATGGCTGTCGACCGGTCTGACCAGTCAACGATGCTGGACATCTTCTCTGCACCAATGACCAGTGCATGCTTCGATTCCGTTGCCGTCATCATACTCGAAGCCGTCTGTAGGGCAAAAATGAATCCGCTACAGGCTGCGCTAATATCAAAAGCTGTCGCACCGAGTGCGCCGATCCGCTCCTGAACGATACAGGCAGTTGACGGGAAAGCACGTCCGGTTGCCGTTCCGACAACAATCAATCCGATGTCGTCTGCTGTCAAGTTAGCATCCGCTAATGCTTTTTCCGCTGCTTCCGTCGCTAAATCAGTGACATCGACTGCATCATCTGCAATCCGTCGCGCGCCGATTCCTGTACGTGTCCGAATCCATTCATCACTCGTATCGAGTGTCGCTGCTAAATCATCATTTGTCATCCGATGTTCGGGTAATGATGTACCGAGTCCTACAATTCCGATATTCATATGATTGCTCCTTTGAAATTAGTATCTGGTACTAATATAAAGCGTTAAACACATTTTGTCAAAGAGAAAAGAAGGTCTCCCGTTGAGAGACCTTCTTTCACGTAATCCAGATTACTCTGAATCAGCTAATGTGCGGACGACTTCCATGACCATCTTCGCTGAATTAATCGAAGCAATCTCCAAGAATTCATCAAATGACAGAGATGCTTCTTCATCGGCACTGTCAGAAATCGAACGTGTCACGACGAACGGAACATCGAACTGATGGCAAACTTGTGCAATCGGTGCCGCTTCCATCTCAACTGCCGCGACATCCGGGAAGTTCGTTTTAATGAG
>CAACWS010001231.1_pt1 | contig 9655 bp, 10 predicted proteins | sample 2275721 | NCBI WGS metagenome assembly CAACWS01 (sample SAMEA5312468, study PRJEB27640) | indoor metagenome | biome: indoor environment; feature: uncontrolled; material: polymer concrete tiles wood | place: Germany | collected 2014-07-07
AGCACAAGCCGGACCCGTCCCCGCATCATCCGGGCGATCAGTTCCGCCTGATTGAATCGGCGTTCGCGCAAACGTTCCGGACTGAGCGGAATCGGGACAATCCAATCCTGTTTGACTTTTACCTTTTTGAGCTCTGTTTTAAACACGTCGAGCAAAGCCGTGTCCCCGAGAAACTTATACCGTTTCATGAACGCCTTTGCTTGTGTCTGATAAAGAAATAGCGGGTGCGTGACCAATCGTCGTCCCTGGTTGCGCCAGTTCTGACAATCCGAACAGAGCGGCAGTCCCGGTTTTCCGCAATCCTCACACCCTCCGCATTCCCCTCTTTTTACAAATTCTATTTTACAGGTCGGACACAGGGTTTGACTAGTCCAGACATTTGATAACGTCCAGCCGGGTAAAAAGTCCTGCCTGCACAGGTAACAGTTCATCGAAATCCCTCCCGGTTCGCTCGTTTAATGTGATGAATCGCTTGGTACATCGCATCGGACCGGTCATTCGCAAAAAATACGACGTCCCCTTCCGGAAAATCAGCATTTCGTCCGACCCGTCCGCTGATTTGAATCAAGGCCGCACTGCTGAAAGATTGATCGGCATCGAGAACTGCCACTTGAACGTCGACTAACGTCACGCCCCGTTCGAGGATCGTCGTTGTCAACAAAATACCGGTCGTCTGACGGAAACGGGCGACCTTTGTGACCCGCTCCGGATCGGCAGCATGGACGGTTTCGCACTCGATCCCCTGCTGATGCAAAAAGGTCTGCCATGTCTCAAGCGCCGCGACTTGCGGCACGAACAACAGACGTGGTTTAGTCGCATGCGTCCGAAGCCAGTCTACGATATCCTGTTTCGTATAGGGAATCTGCAGGCGGGGAATCGGCAACGGAAAACCATGATAGCGGCGCATCAAACGAACCGTTGGCAGGCGTTGATCGCGCAACGAAGGTGTCGCACTGAGTAAAATCAAAGAAGAACCGGGAGCCGTCGCCTGACGGACATAGCGGTGTAACGTCCGATCGGTCCGGTACGGAAAGGCATCGACCTCATCAATGAAGACGACGTCAAAACACGCGCGGTAATGAATCAATTGATGGGTCGTACTGATTGTGATGTCGCCGAGTCCCAACCGGTCAGCGGACCCTCCAAACAACGAAACGATGGTTGCCTGTTGAAACGCCCGTCTCAGATGCCCTGTCAATTCCCGGACGACGTCCGCGCGCGGCGTCGTAATCAGGACACGGCGATTCGTACAAAGTGCCCGTTCGATGCCCGGAAACAACATCGGCGTTTTTCCGGCGCCGCAGACGGCATGGACAAGCAGCTTCTCTTGTTGATCAATCGTCCGGATAATCGCATCGGCAATCCGTTGCTGATCACTCGTCAAATTCAGTTCCGTATGATAATCGGGACGGACGGGGTCAAGCGGGCGCGGATCCGTGACAAGGCGGTCACACGTCCGCAGTTTGCCGAAAATCAAACAATGGCGGCAGTAATAACAGCGTTTCCCGCACGTACACGGTCCGCGGGTCGGTAATTTTCCGCACCGCTCGCAACGCCACGTGACAGCCGGCCGGTATTCAAGAGGAGCATCGACCGACATGTCGAGCCGGTAGTCGGGAATCAATCGTCCACGTAAATCCATAAGTCACTTCCTTTCGTTGACTGACTCTCCTTTTCGGCAAGTCGAACGGACTTCCTGCCGCCGCCTGGAAGCATCCATTTAGCATAACGGGACGAAAAAAGCGTACCTGCTTTCGCAGATACGCCGTTGTTCATTGTATGTCCTATGGATAATACAGGGTTACGCTTCTTGATACCAGGTGATGCCGATCGCACCGGGTCCTAAGTGGGTCCCGATGACAGGACCAAACACACTCATCTCAATCCGGGCGTCCGGGAACCGTTCTTGCAGGACGGCAATTTCCGCTTCCGCTTTTGAAGAGTCTTCCGCATGGATGACACCGATGACATGACCGGCACCGGTTCCTTGAATCGTCTCATCCATCATTTCCTCAATCCGTTTGACGGCCCGTTTGAACGTCCGGATTTTTTCGAACGGCACGATTTTCCCGTCAACGAAATGAAGCACCGGTTTGATTTTAAGGAAAGAACCGACGACAGCTTGTGTCATGCTGAGACGTCCGCCGCGTTGGAGGTGTTCCAAGTCATCGACCACGAAATAGGCACGGATGACTTCTTTTAATGCTTCAAGACGGGCGACGATGTCAAGCGCCGTCGCACCGGCATCACGCATCCGAACGGCTTCTTTGACTAAAAAGGCTTGCGGCATACAGGAAATCCGCGAATCAATCGGATGGACCTGAACGTGTTCGACCATCATGTTAATCGTATGTAAGGCCTGGTACGTCCCACTGATTCCGCTTGATAACGTGATACCGATGATATCCGTCCCTTGCGGAAGTTGTTCAAACGAATCAACAAGATCACCGATGTTCGGCTGTGAGGTCGTCGGTAAACTTCCCGTCTGAATCCGTTGATAAAAATCAGGTACGGAAATATCGAGTCCTTCACGATACGCATCTCCGTCAAAGATGACACTGAGCGGTGCAACATGGACATTGTTTTCTTCACAATAGGTAGTTGGCAGATAGGCAGTACTATCCGTTAAAATCACAATCTGGCTCATTCGTGAATTTCCTCGCTTTTAAGAGTTCCGTCGTGACATAAGGTATTCTGACAGGTCACAATCGGTTTTTATCATATCACAGGTTGAAGTCTAAAAAAAAGAAAGACGGAGCCGAATCGGCTTCCGTCCTGACCTTAAACGACGACGACCCAGCCGCGGCGAATCGCTTCGACGACAGCACCGGTCCGATCGGGTACATTCATCTTACGTAAAATAGAGGATACGTGGTTTTTAACGGTTTTCTCACTGATGAACAACGTATCGCTGATCGCCCGGTTCGAGAAACCGTCCGCGAGCAGCTGCAGGACTTCACATTCCCGGCGTGTCAACACATGTAACGGTGCTTCGGCGACACGTTTTTCAATCGGTTGTGAAGACATCGTCTGCTTCATCTTCATCAGACGACGGTATTCCTGTAACAGGTTCGGTGTGACTTTCGGGTGGACATATCCGCCTTCCCGGTACACAGACCGGATCGCATTGACCAGTTCATCCGTCGCCATCTCTTTTAAGAGATAACCGACCGCCCCTGCTCCAAGCGCATGCATGACATACGTTTCATCGTCATGGATTGACAGGATGATGACCCGGACTTCCGGATGGACTTCCATCAAACGTTTCGTTGCTTCGACCCCGTTGACTTTCGGCATATTTATATCCATTAAGACGATATCCGGCTGATGTGCTTCAACGAGTGGAATCACGTCTGCTCCACTCTCGCCCTCCGCGACGACGACGAACTCTTCTTCGAAATCAAGAATCCGTTTGACGCCTTCCCGGAATAACTGATGATCGTCGATGATGACTACTTTTACTTGCTCGTTATTCACAGTGTTTCTCCTCTCACTCCGGATTCCTCAACTGGAATCCTTACCTTGATGACTGTCCCTTTACCTGGCTGCGTCTCAATCTCAAATTCCCCGTCTATCAATTCAATCCGTTCCCGCATCCCGATCAGTCCGAATGACTCATCACACGATTCGACGATGGAATCAAAATCAAATCCGATCCCGTTATCTTTAACATGAATTCGAACGGAATGTTGATACTGTTCTATGATAATACGAATGTCCCCTGCTTTGGAATGCTTAACTGCATTTTGGACCGCTTCCTGCACAATTCGGAAGACGGCGACTTCATATGTGGACTCAATCCGTTCGCCGCCTCCGAGATAATTAAAGTGAATCGGGATGTTGGAAATTTCCTGCATATGTCGTAAATAGCGTTCAAGTGTCGGGACGAATCCGAGATCATCCAGCGTCATCGGCCGTAAATCATAGATGATACGTCGAATGTCAGCTAATCCATCACGAATCAATTTCCGCAGACGATGTATTTCTTCAAAGGCCGCTTCCGCGCCATTATGCTGGTGAATCTTTTCAATCAAATCAGCCCGGATCAACACGTGGGCAAGCGTCTGCGCAGGACCGTCATGCATATCCCGCGACAGGCGGCGGCGCTCATTCTCTGCCGACTGGAATACTTTTAAACCCATCTCTTGTTTTTGCATCGCTTTTTCGTACTTTTCGTTCATGACCTGCATGTCGTCCGTCAGGAAATTCAACACGACCGAAACACGGCTGATCAGCATGTCGGCACGTTCTATCGTTTCGTCCAGTTGAATCAAACGTCGTTCGAGCTCGTCCCGCCGTTTGCGGCAGTTCATCTCATCGCGTTGATTGATGAATGACTCGAGCTGAAGCGAGTTCGCCGTCTCATAAGCAGAACGAATATCTTGTTCCGAGTAGTTGTCGAAGTTTTTGCTCACGATAACGAGTCGCGCTTTCGAATCCTTAATGTGTCGTTCCAGCCGTTCAGCTTCTTTAATGTAGTCGTGAACACGTGTCTTCAACTCCCGTAGCTCCTGCTGAATTTCAGCATACTGCTCACGTGAACTTTCGGTAATCCGGACGATTTCTTCCCGGCTTTCTTCTACGACACCAATGATGTTCTGTACGATATCATTCAAGGACAGTCGCTCCCCCATCTCATTCGTCATACTACTCCCTCCGTTCCTTGCCAGTCCCCACGGTTGTCTCTCTCTCAAATCGTCGTTATGCTAGAAAGAACTAGTTAACGAGGAGGACATTTTTGATTATGACATTATTTAATTATTATACAGTAAAAGAAAACGGTTTCCATGAAATCATTATCCAAAAGTCACGATTTATTACATATTTGGCGCGTGCCACCTCGGAAGAAGAGGCTCAGCGCTTCATTGCGGACCTCAAAAAAAAACATTCGGATGCCAATCATAATTGCTCCGCCTACATCATCGGCGAACGCAATGAGATTCAAAAAGCCAACGATGACGGCGAACCGAGTGGAACGGCAGGCGTCCCGATGCTGGAAGTCTTAAAAAAACGGAATCTCCGCAATACGGTCGTCGTCGTGACCCGATACTTCGGCGGCATCAAGCTCGGCGGCGGCGGATTGATCCGGGCTTACGGCTCGAGTGTCTCGGAAGGCCTGAACGCTGTCGGTATCGTTGAACGGATTGCCCACGATTTAGTGGAAATCACGGTCGACTACACCTGGCTCGGAAAGCTGGAAAATGAATTACGGGCAACCGAACACATCATTGATCAGATTCATTATCTTGATCATGTCAAAATCGATGTCTGGGTCGAGGAAACAGCCGTCCCCGCCTTCCTTGAGTGGATGACGAATTTGACGAACGGGCAAGCCCTGCTCGAGAAAACGTATTCGCGCTATGTCGAACGTGACATTCAACCTTGACCTGCTATACTGATTGTAAAGAATTTAAAAATTTTCTAATAATTCAGTAAAGTAAGGAGTAATGAATCGTGGATGATTCCAAACGATCCCGTTCTACCAAACCAAAACCAAAGCGGTCGTGGTTTAAAGTGTTCGTCACCGTTTTTCTAGTCGTATTTATCGCTGGAGGTGCTGCATTTGCCTATGTCGCTAATAAAACGTTCCAAACCGCCAAACAATCAGAAGTCGAACTGTCACGTGGAGATAAATCAGATAAGCGGGCAGCTGCCGTCGACTTAACGAAAGATCATTTTTCCGTCCTGCTCGTCGGAACGGATGAACGTCCGGGTGATACGTCCTCACGTGCCGATACGATGATTGTCGCAACGTTCAACAAAACGGATAAACAAGTCAGTTTGCTGAGTATTCCTCGTGATTCCCTCGTCATGATCCCATCTGTCGGGTACGAAGATAAAATCAATCATTCCTATGCGTTCGGCGGCATTGATTCAACGATTGAGACCGTCGAAAAGCTGCTTGATATCCCGATTGATTATTACGGTTCAATCAATTTCAATGGTGTCGTTGCGATTGTCGATGCTGTCGGCGGCATTGAAGTCGATGTCAAATTACCAATCGATACGTTAAACTCTTCCGACAAAAAGGGCGGCGTCAAACTCGAGCCCGGTCTTCAACGCTTAAACGGTGAGGAAGCTCTTGCCTATGCCCGGATGCGTTACGAAGATCCAGAAGGAGATATCGGACGGACGAAACGCCAACAACAGGTTGTCCAAGCGATCATCGATCAATCGACATCCTTTGGATCCATCACAAAGCTGAACAAGTTGATGGATGCGACCGGGGATAATTTCACGACAAACATGTCCCTGACGGAAGCGTTCCAATTACAGCCGTTCGTCAAATCCTTGAATACCGTCAACCGGATTGATTTAAAAGGGACGGATACCAAGATCAACGGTGCCTACTATTATAAGCTCGACCCAGGTTCTCTCGCCGATGCGAAAACGATGTTAAAGGAACAGTTGAACTTGCCTGATACAGCGGATGAATCGACTTCAACACCGGAGGTTACCGATGATTCAACGACTGGAATCAACTGATTATCCCGAACTTTACCGGCTTCAACAACAGGCTTACCGGGTCGAGGCAGAATTGATCGGTGCCGCTCTCTTTCCACCGCTTCTTCAGACAGAAGCCGCGTTGCACGAGGAGCACCCGATCGGTTATATCATGCGTCTTGACGGGCGACTCGTCGGAGCGGTAACAGTCGAAGGTGAGACCATCACCCGGTTGCTCGTTTCCCCGGATTATTTTCGTCAAGGTATCGCCACGCAACTGCTCCGGTATGCCTGCGAAAAACAACCGCTCCGCTTCGTCTCTACAGCTGCCTTAAATGAGCCGGCGATTGCGTTGTATCAAAAATTCGGATTTCAATCCATCCGTCAAGTCAAACAAGATTCAATCGTACTCGTGACACTTGAATGCGATGACGTTTCCGATACGTGATTGGTTATAGAGAGAGGTTAACTTAAACGTCAGTCTCTACAAAGAAAAGGGTGGCAGAACAATTCTGCCACCCTTTGTCTTGTTCAAAATCAGAACCAGCCCATGACGGATCCAATCAATGCACCCAAAATAACAATCCGGAGCGGTGATTGTTTATAAAATCGGAGCAGACAAAACAAACCGAATGCAACGAAAAAATCGACTCCTGTTTTGACGCTCGACGTGAAGATCGGATCATATAACGCAGCAAGCAGAATTCCGACGACCGCCGCATTGACACCAATCAACATCCGGCCGACCTGTTTGTTGCCACGGACCCGGTCCCAAAACGGCAGGACACCGAGGACAAGTAAAAAGCCAGGCAGGAAGATGGCGAGAGTCGCAAGGATTCCGCCCATCAGTCCGTTCACGACCGTCCCGAGGTACGTCGCGAAGGTAAAGAGCGGTCCCGGGACGGCTTGCGCTGCCGCATACCCGGCAAGAAAACTATCACCCGTCAAAAAGTCCGGCACAAGCGACTGCTGTAAGAATGGCAGGACGACATGTCCACCACCAAACACGAGTGCACCTGCACTGTACATGATACTCGTCAGTTGAAGATTTCCTGTCGCGTTAGCGGCTAGGAAAGGTGTCACGACGAGCAGGACGACGAACAAAATCAACGCACCGATGCTGAGAACACGTGGCACACGAATATCTAGTTTCCCACCACCCGCAGGTTCATCTTCAAACCAAAATAGACCAATCAGTGCCGCAACAAGCAAGACACCGACTTGTGCCAATGGATGGGCAAGCACCAAGACACCGGCCAACGCCAGCAACATTAAAAATAACCGTTTCGGACCAACTGCAAGTTTTGTTCCCATACCGAGAACCGCATCCGCAACGATGGCGACCGCAACCAGTTTCAGACCATGGATGAAACCGGCTTCCGTTAAATCAAATTCGGTTGCGAGCAACGCAAAAATGATTAACAGAATACTTGATGGTAACGTAAAGCCGATGAATGAGACGATCGCCCCGACGACTCCACCCCGGACAAGACCAATTCCCATCCCGACCTGACTCGAAGCCGGTCCTGGCAAGAATTGGCAAAGGGCGACGAGATCGGCATAGGCTTTCTCATCCACCCATTTCCTTCGCTTGACGTATTCCTCGTAAAAGTAGCCTAAATGGGCAACCGGTCCGCCAAATGATGTTAATCCAAGCTTCAAGGACACGATAAAAATTTCGATCCATCTGTTCATATAACCACCTCCACGCTGAATTATACGAAAAATTTGTAAATTTTCTGTGACCATTCAGACGTTTCGTGATTTTTCCCCGCCATATGTGACAGTTCTCCAAAAAGTCTCCACAGGACCTTGACGATACCGTTTCAGGTACCAGCTCGAGAACAGGATTTGCATGACTAGTACGACGATAACCAGTAACATTCCCTGCCAGAGCGGAATCGTCCCGTATCGCCCGGTTACGAACAGCACCAGTGTAAAGACAAACGTCTGCGTGAGGTAATTCGTCAAGGCCATCCGTCCCAACACTTGAAATCCCATTAACGGACGTCCTGACCGGACGAGTAAAGCAATCCCCGCTGCATAGGCGACAGCGAGTGTGCGCCCCGACAGCCAGACAAAAAAGTAGTTGGCCAGTCCATCCGGGATGCGCCCCTGATGAATCTGAACGATCGGATAGAGTAACGGTAACGACAGCAACAGACTGACGCCGAACACGAGACCGATTGTTCGGGTCGCCGGCGGTCGGGCCGTGAACCGTTCCATGAAGTAAGCCCCGATTAAAAACAGGGAAAGAATTTCCGGCCAAATCGCCAGTGAATTGTTTAAACCGTGCGGTAATTGAACGGTCGCATGATAGGTGACGAATTCCATAATGTCACGTGCCGCCACGATGGATTGCAGGGTCATATCCGGGTTCGGAATCGACCGGTCCCCGACAGACTGGGCATATTGATAAATCGAGAGATAACGAAAGAAGACATACAGCTGTAAGGCAAGACCAATCCATAGTTTCGTTGATGATCGTGTGTGGACGAAGGCAAGCAACATCAAGCCGCAAAGGGCATACGTCTGCAGAATATCCCCTCTCCAGAACAACAGATGGATAAGACCGAATAGAAATAAAGCCAGCAAGCGGCGGACGAAAATCCACAGTGATTTTTTCTTCACCCGCAAGCGATTGATGAATAAGATAAAGCCGGCTCCAAATAAAACACTGAACAACGTGTAAAATTTCGTTTGGATGAACAGGTCAAAAAGCAGGCGCAACACCTGATCGGCAGTTCCCATCTCATTCGTGAAACGTTCCCCAAGGAAACTCGGCATATTGACAAAGAGGATTCCGCATAAAGCAAATCCCCGCAAAACATCCAGATAGACAATTCGGTCTGCTCGTTCAATCGGATTCATCTCGACTCTCCCATCGCCAAATCAGCCGCTCAAACGGATTTGAGCGGCTGATTGGTCATTTTGATGTCATGCGTTCCAGCAAATCCAGTAACGGTCGATAACGCTCACCCAGTAAGCCCAGCGATTCGACTAAAATATCGAGTACCAGCAATAACATCAGCAAGGATACCAGTGCTCCAAGCGACGTCGTTTGTGAAAAGAGGATCGCTGTCATCCCGAAAACGGCACATAGTCCGTAAATGACGAGTACCGCCTGCCGCATCGTAAACCCAAGGTCGAGTAACCGGTGATGAAGATGGGCTTTATCCGGCGCAAACGGTGGTTTTCCCTGTAACACCCG
>CAACWS010000952.1_pt1 | contig 8304 bp, 9 predicted proteins | sample 2275721 | NCBI WGS metagenome assembly CAACWS01 (sample SAMEA5312468, study PRJEB27640) | indoor metagenome | biome: indoor environment; feature: uncontrolled; material: polymer concrete tiles wood | place: Germany | collected 2014-07-07
ACAAAACGTCCGACCGGTTTGCGCGGAACAGAAACAAAACAAATGACAAGCCAAAAAACGAAAAAAACGAACAACCAGAAAAAACGGACAGGCGTCTAATTGAATTCGTGAAATAAGGGAGTAACTATGAGTATTTTAACGGTATCAAACTTAAGCCATGGTTTTGGCGATCGTGCGATTTTCGAAGATGTCTCGTTTCGTCTGTTAAAAGGGGAACACATCGGTCTTGTCGGAGCAAACGGTGAGGGTAAATCGACGTTCATGAACATCATTACTTCACAGCTCGAACCAGACGAAGGAAAAGTCGAATGGGCGAAACACGTTCGTGTCGGCTATCTGGATCAGCATGCTGTTCTTTCCAAAGGACTCACGATTCGTGATGCCTTAAAAGGAGCATTCCAATACTTGTTCGACATCGAGCAGGAAATCAATGATCTGTATACAAAAATGGGTGAAGTCGAACCAGACGAACTCGAAAAAATGTTAGAAGAAGTCGGTGTCTTACAAGACATCTTGACGAACAATGATTTTTATACGATTGATGCGAAAGTCGAAGAAATTGCACGCGGTCTAGGTCTTGATGAGATCGGTCTCGATCGTGATGTCCAGGAACTAAGCGGCGGACAGCGGACAAAAATCCTGCTCGCGAAGCTGTTGCTTGAAAAACCAGACATCCTGTTACTCGATGAGCCGACCAACTACTTGGATGTGCAACATATCGAATGGTTGAAACGTTACCTCAATGATTACGAAAATGCGTTCATCTTGATTTCACACGATATTCCATTCTTGAACAGTGTCATCAACTTGATTTACCATATGGAAAACCAAGGACTCAATCGTTACGTCGGTGATTACGACAACTTCCTGACTGTCCATGAGGCGAAGAAGAAGCAACATGAGTCAGCCTTTAAACGTCAACAGCAGGAAATTTCCGAGCTGAAAGACTTCGTCGCCCGAAATAAGGCCCGTGTCTCGACACGGAACATGGCGATGTCCCGTCAGAAGAAACTCGATAAGATGGATGTCATCGAACTCGCGCAGGAACGTCCGAAACCTGAGTTTCATTTCCAGACAGCCCGGACACCAAGTAAGTTGATGTTCGAAGCGAAAGGACTTGTCATCGGATACGATGAGCCGCTTTCCCGTCCGCTTGACTTGATGATTGAGCGCGGTCAAAAAATCGCGTTACACGGGGCAAATGGTATCGGGAAGTCGACGTTACTCAAAAGTCTGCTTGGTGAGATTCCTTCGGTTTCCGGTACAGTCGAACGTGGAGAAAATCTTCACATCGGCTACTTCGAACAGGAGATCAAGGAAAAAAATTCGAATACGTGTATCGAAGAGATTTGGGGCACATTCCCGTCTCTGACACAGCAGCAGGTCCGGGCTATGCTCGCGAAATGCGGTCTGATGACGAAACACATCGAATCGAAAATCGAAGTCCTCAGTGGTGGGGAAAAAGCGAAGGTCCGCCTTTGTAAATTGATGAACACAGAATCCAACATTCTTGTTCTCGATGAGCCCACCAACCACTTGGATGTCGAAGCAAAAGAAGAACTCAAACGGGCTCTTCAGGAGTATAAAGGAACGGTTCTGTTGATTTCACACGAACCTGAATTTTACGAAGCCGTCGCAACGGATTTATGGAATTGTGAATCGTGGACGACAAAAGTGTTCTAAAGGTAAACACCATCTGACGGAAGGCCGGGACTCGATTTTAGATCGAGTCCTGCGTTCCGTCTTTTTTTGTGCTTCCATTTAATTCATAGACTTAATCATTGCCTTGTTCAGCGATTTGTATCAAACTAAATGGCAGATGCAACTTTTTCTGAAGGAGTGGATGTCATGGAAACCATCACTAAAAAAGCCAACTTATCATTACTCGAACTTCCGAGCGGCGGGGACGAGTCGTTATTTTGCCGTCTCTACTCTCCTGCGCTCGCTGCTCCTGCCCCACTCATCGTCCTGTTTCATGGATTCCCCGGGAAACAATTGAACATGGACTGGGCGGTTCAATTACAAAACCTTGGCTTTCACGTCCTTGTGACGTCTTACCGCGGAACGATTGGCAGTCCGGGAGCATTCCGTTTCCAACATGTCCTTGAAGATGCGACTGCCATCATGCAACATGTCATTTCTCCCGCCTTTACGCAAGCACACGATATCTCAGTAGATCAGATTTCAATCGTCGGCCACAGTATGGGCGGCTTTGCCGGACTTCATGCGTTCGTCGATGTTCCGGATATTGCGCATTACATCGGTATCTCTCCATTCAACTTCGGTTTGATCGGTCAACTGGTACTCGATTATCCGGAACATGAAGAGGCGTTACAAGGCGTCTTGAGCCGCGGAGCCCAGTTCCTGTCGCATACCGACGGCGACATACTGCTCGACGAACTAAAACGACATCATGCGACGTGGAACCTGCTGTCACTGAAAGAACAACTCGGAACACGTTCCGCCTTACTTGTGACGTCGGAACGTGATGAGACGTCCATCAAATCACTTCATCATGACTTGCTTCAGGATGCCAGCGCCTTTGAACAAATCATTGTCGATAGTGATCACAACTATATCGACAATCGGGAAGATGCCTTTCAGGCTTGGACCACGTGGTTAAGACAACGCTAAAAAACGAGCGTCCTCATTTCACTAGTGAGGACGCTTGCTTTTTAGGTGTTGCTGTTTTCGGACGGACCTGCATCCGGTACAAAATCAGTGTAAACAATGTCAGTGTCGAACAGGCATACCAAATGGTCGTGAAAAGTGTTCCTGTATCCGTCCCGATGAATATCCCGTGAAGCGTCATCAAGAGCCAGGCCGGCAGGACAAGCCAGTGCGTTAATTTCCATAATGTTTTTCCGAGCGCCTCTTTCAAGAAATCAGAAGTAACCAAGACAAAACCAAACAGGTACAGACTGATCGTTCCAAAGGCATTCCAAAGCGGCTCATAGGATGCCGTTCCCGGAATCAGAATTTCAAGTAAACTCAGAGGAGCATACGTATCGACGACGATCAGCGTCGCATGAAGCACAATCGCCAATAATCCGGCCCAGCCACTGTACAGGTGAATATTATGCAGACGTGCCTTTTGTTTTCTCAATGCCGGGAATGAACCGAGTAGACCGGCTAACACCGATAGTGTCAAAAAGAAATGTCCGGTCAACCCGCTCAAACGAATCATCGTCCACGTTGAAAATAACCACTTCATCCAGTCCATATGGCTTGTCCTCCCTTCTCTTCCGCCACCATTTTTCCAGATTCATCCATCAATAGTAATCGTCCGTTCGGAAACCACTTGAACAGTTTGTCCTGTCGCTCGGATTCTGTCATCTGAAAAGCGAGTTTCGTCATCACTTCTGCCTCATAGAGTTGTGGTGCAGACGCCGTGATTTGGACGAATCGGCTTTCAATCGGACGGCCTGTCTTACCGCTTAACAAATGATGGTTCGTCCTGTCGCCCACTTTCCAGGAACGATACGTCCGGCTCGAGGTCGCGACAGCCCCTTGCCGTAAACGGATTTCTGCAATCTCAGTTTCTGTCTTCGGATCTGTGACGGCAATTTTCCACGGCTCGTCATCAGACCAGACAATGACGTCTCCTCCAGCCTCAATCAATCCGCGTGGCTGGTTCTTCCGTAAACGTTGGGCAACCATCATTGCCGCTGCTCCCTTGCCGATTCCGCCTAAATCAATCGTTCCTCCCCCGACCCGCGTCACTTCACATCCTTCGACTAAAAACGGACTGATTTCAGGCGGCAGGATTGCTTCTGATTCAACGGCCTGTCGGAAAGGAAACGATCGGTCGTATCCATTTGCGCGCTGCTGTTCAAGTAGGAAGGGGGAAAAGTAATGTTCGGTCTGTTCAAAATAACGAATTGCCCGTTGTAACAAGCGTGCAAGCGGTAACGATACCGTCAGCGTCTGCCCAATCAGCAGTTGATTCAACTGACTGACTTCGCTGGACGAACTGAATCGTGACCATTGCCGGTCGACATAGTGAAAGAATTGTTCGATGTCCTGCCATTCTTGATCTTCTATCATTTGGTTCGTGATAAAACGAATGTTATTATGCATGGAATACAAGTGCCGCTCCATTGCGTTTCACCTCCTATTTCGAATGACTGGACTGACCGTCACTTCCGCCGCTCGGTTGATTAAATCCGGAAGAATCGTTATTTTGCCAGCCCTCATCCTCATCTTCATCATCATAATAGTATTCACCTTCATCATCCGACTCGCCCCACTCATCTTCCTGATCTCCGGACGGTTGATTCGGAAGCGTCGTCTCGTTTGAATACGAGTCTCCTGTATTGACCGTATTCGCCGGCTGATCATTTGAAGCGACACTCAACTGACCAATTGCAAGACCTAAAAAGACACTGCTGCTTAGACCAACAATCCATTTGGCAAACGGTTTTGGCTTCATATTTTTCCTCTCCTCTCGTTTCCTGTTATCTTTACTGTATCGATAAAAACTGACAACTAGCTGATGCCAACTGTGGGATAATATGAAAAAAACAGAACGGGAGGAACACGGATGCGGATTTTGATTGCAGAAGATGACAAGCGGCTTGCAAAAATGTTGCGGCTCCACTTGGAACGTGCCGGCTATCAGGTCGACGTTGCCCATGACGGGCTTGAAGCCATCGAACAATGCCAGACATTCCGTTACGATTTAGTTGTTCTCGATTGGATGATGCCGCATAAGAGCGGGATTGAAGTGGCGACTGAATTACGTGGGGAACGTTTCGAAGGCGGAATCCTGATGTTGACAGCCCGTGATACGGAAATTGATTTGGTACACGGACTCGACAGCGGGGCCGATGATTATCTCGTCAAACCCTTTCAGGCAAACGAACTGTTAGCACGGCTCCGCGCATTGAGCCGTCGTCAGAAAAAAGCATTCGTCTCCATCGTGTCGTACCAGGAACTCGAACTCGATATCACGACCCAGACGATTTCTTACGCCCTTCAGCCGCTCGAGCTGACACGTCGTGAGTTTGAATTTCTCTCGCTCTTGCTTCGTCGTCCCGAACAGGTGATGGGACGTGAGCTGATCATTGAAGTCGTCTGGGGCATCGGAGCAGACATCACCGATAACGCCCTCGACGCGCTCGTCCGGCTCGTCCGGAAAAAGCTCGATGCTGCCGGCGCGCCGCCTCTGATTCAAACCGTCCGTGGATTCGGTTACCGGCTCGGAGGTCCTCATGCTTGAAACCATTCGAAAACGGCTGACGTTACTGTTCAGTGGAACGTTTTTACTGTTATTGATTCTGATTTTAGTCGGAGTTTACTTTACGACGGCCCGTCTGCTCGACCAAACCGAGCTGAATCAATTAAAGTCCGTGTCTGATCGTGATTTGTTCGAACGGATTGAACATGGTGAAGACCGGTTGATTCGTAACCCAATCTATTTTCAGCTACTGAATCCGGACGGATCGATCCGCTACACGTCGCTTCCTGACGACTTATCCGCTAAGACGGTTCAACGTTTTATGACATCAGATGAAGACACTCAAAAAATCAAACTCGACGATCGCCATTATCTTCTTTATCAACGGGACAACGATGAACAGGGCACGATTCTCCTGATGAAAGATATTTCTGCCACACAAGATACACTTCAACGTCTGATTGCCATGTTAGCCGGTATCACGATTCTGTCGACCCTCGTCTTGATGGGCCTCAGCTATGTATTAGCCGGTCGTTCCGTCGTTCCGGTTCAACAAGCCTTTGACCGACAGCGCCGGTTTACATCAGACGCTTCTCATGAACTAAGGACGCCGCTGACGATTTTATACAGCGGCATCGAGTTACTCGAGACCGAGCCGCTCAGCACGGAAGGAAAAACAATCTTATCCGATTTGAAGGCAGAAACGGCATCGATGCAGTATTTAGTCTCCGACTTACTGTTGTTGGCCCGGGAAGGTCAACCCGGATCCATGAGCCCGGTCGATTTAAGCACACTCGTCACGCAGACTTCTGAACGGTTTAAACATACGTTGGTCGATCGGACATTGGCTTTGACCGTCACACCTCACCTGTTGATCAAGGGAGATGCCAATCAATTAATCCGTTTGTTGACGATTTTTTTAGAAAATGCCGTTGCTTACAGCGATGCTGATATTGAAGTTCAACTGCAACAGACGTCAACCGGTGTTCGATTAACTATCGCTGATCACGGAATCGGCATTCCATCGGAAAATCACGATAAGATATTTGAACGGTTCTTCCGCGGTGACCACTCTCGCCATGGTACCGGAACCGGGCTCGCCATCGCCAAATCGATTGCCGATACACATCAAGCCGCTATCTTGGTTGAATCCACACCCGAAACCGGAACACGCTTCACGATTCTTTTTCCACTTTCTTAATGACCGTCAGCTAACTGTCAGATAACCCGGTTAAAGTAACAGTATGTTCTTATTACTTATCAAGGAGGTTATCTTATGTTAGGTGGCGTACCACTTCATCCCCTGCTCGTTCATGCACCGATCGCTCTTTTACTGTTCGCAACACTCTTATTACTATTCAGTTTGAAATGGGTCCAGTTAAAATTATTTGTCCTCATCACTTTATTTGCCGGCCTGTTGTCCGGCGTCGCAGCGTATTTATCCGGTGACGGAGCAGAAGAATATGCAGAAACCAACCTGAGCAGTGCAACACACGCTGCCATCTCGAATCATGAAAATTTCGCCTTGTTCAGTCTCGTTGCCTTTGGAATTGCCTTTGTTCTCCTGTTGCTCGGCTACCGTTCCAACAAAAAAACAATGCTTATGCTGAGCCTGATTGTTGCTGTTGTCGGAAGCGGTTTACTCGCTTATACCGGTCATCTCGGCGGACAGATGGTGTACGCCAAATAAAAAATCCCCTTTCCTCCAAAAGATCCATGGAGAAAAGGGGATTTTTACTTACTTATTTATGGTGATCACGGCCTGGACGACGGTTGCTCGAGCGGCGTGTGTTACCGCGACCTTCCGCCGGTTTTTTCGTTCCTTTACTTTGATCGTGCTGTGCACGAATCATTTCATCCGAAAGTTCGACGACAATCGGCGTCACTTCGACACCCAGTTCGCGTTCCATATCACGGAAACTGCGACCGTCACGTGGTGTGACGATTGAAATCGCTACGCCGTCGTTTCCGGCACGACCTGTCCGACCGATCCGGTGAACATAACTTTCCGCATCGTCCGGTAAATCGTAGTTGAAGACGTGCGTGACACCAGTCACGTCAAGACCACGTGATGCAACGTCTGTCGCAATCAGGAATGGTGTTTTTCCTTGATAGAACTTCGCCATCGCCTTTTCACGTTTCCCTTGCGTCAAACCACCGTGCAATTCATCCGTCGGATACCCTTGCATCTGTAATTCTTCATTCAGCTTGCTGACACGGCGTTGTGTCCGGCAGAAGATGATGGCGGCATAAGGACGCATCTCGTCAAGCATCGTCCGGAGTGTCGCCTGTTTCCGACGGTCCGTCGTCTCGACGACGAACTGTTCGATTGCATCGACCGTTACTTTTTCTGCCTCGACTTGGACTTCAATCGGATCACGCAAATACGTTTTCGCGAGTTGCTCGACTTTTTCCGGCATCGTCGCTGATAACATGACGAACTGACGATCAACTGGTGCTGCTGCAATGATATCTTCGATTTCCGGTAAGAATCCGATTTGCAGCATCTGATCCGCTTCATCTAAAACAAGCGTCTTCAATTCACTCAAATCAAGTGTTCCGCGACCGACGTGATCCAAAATCCGCCCCGGCGTCCCGATGATGATTTGTGGCATGCGACCGAGACGTTGGATTTGTTTGAAGACATCCTGTCCACCGTATACAGCCAGCGCACGGATATCTTCCATGTTCCGGATTAACTTGTGTGTTTCATCTGCAATCTGACGTGCGAGTTCACGTGTCGGTGCGACGATCAACGCTTGGACCGTTTTGCTGTCTAAATCGATTTGTTCGAGAATCGGCAGAAGAAACGCCAGCGTCTTCCCTGTTCCGGTTTGTGCTTTTCCTATTAAATCACGACCGGCGAGCAAATGCGGAATCGCCTGCTCTTGAATCGGCGTTGGTTGTTTGATGCCTTGTTTTTGTAATTTCTTTACCCATTGTTCTTGAATGTGTAGTGCTTCAAATGTTGACATAGTATCCTCCTAAAAATTATCCACAGAAAAAAGCTGTGGATAACCTGCTTCGAATCGACAAAAACAGTTATCCACAGCCGTGCTTTTTCTAGTATACACAATTTACGCGTTTGTTGCTTCCTGTTTTAACTTTCGATCGAGTACAAATGT
>CAACWS010000347.1_pt1 | contig 8269 bp, 8 predicted proteins | sample 2275721 | NCBI WGS metagenome assembly CAACWS01 (sample SAMEA5312468, study PRJEB27640) | indoor metagenome | biome: indoor environment; feature: uncontrolled; material: polymer concrete tiles wood | place: Germany | collected 2014-07-07
AATCGCATCTAATGATACTGAAGAATGTTTGAATAGAGACAAAAAATGAGAGAGCTCCTTCATGGCGGAGTTCTCTCATTTTAGTAAGTAATTATTTTCGTTTTTCTAATTCATCGATTACCCTCTTTACTGCAAGTCGTGTCGTTTCCGGATCTATTTTACTTAATGTGTTTTGCTGAACCGAAATCACTATGTTCTTATAGCTGATAATAATTAAATCTGATTTATTCGCGAGTTTTTGATTCAATTTGTTGTAACCCGAATTGCTTGGGTACTGGATCATGTCTTCCCCTATGTAGTGGTCTGTGTATGCAAAGTGGATAGATAACTGAGTCGTCTGTTTTTCGTCTTCGAAATACAAACTCTCCTGTGTTGAGGCACTGTCACTGGTTCCATCAACGGTTAGCCATTTTCTTTTGCCAAAGCTTAACTTCCTGTCGATTATTGTAAAATCTGATCCCAGCGTACTTGCTTTCAGTTGAAAATGATCAATCTTCAAGTGTTCATGCATCTGTTCAAACAGCTTCTCAAACCGGTCATGATTCATGATTTGATTCTGATTTCCAACTATTTTTTGATTAGCAGAAGTGACTTTTTTGATTTCTGGTTTAGAATTAGATGTTACTGCATCATCCGTGCATCCCACAACGAAAAAAGCACTCGATAGTACCACTAAGAATCTTTTTCTGACTTTCATTTAACGCCCCCCATTCATTCCTTCACGCGAATGAAAAGTCCATGAACGTGACGAGTAAACCAATAAACGATACTGTCATTCCAATTTTAATACCCAACACGTCATTTAATCCTATCGAGCTAAAGCCGACCATCAGCGCAATTCCAAACAAAATAATACTGATTCCCATCAAAATTAATTTCACGTTACTCCATTCCTCTCAAGCTGATTCATGATGCTTTCTGTTCAAAAGTACCAGTCAATTACGAGCTAAGTCATTGAATTGAACAATGTCACTGCCCTTTTTCGCGTAGTATTCAATCATTTCCGGCAGTTTCTTTTTGTCATAACTTGTGATGCCGTCCGTGATCACCGTCACGTCATAATCCAGTTTACGTAAATTAAAGCACGTCGATTTGACGCAAGCCGTCGCATCTCCGCCGGTCAGATAAAAGCCGGTGATGTCATGTTGCGCAATGAATGCTGCGAAATCTTCGCTTGTTAAGGCGTTCCCCTTATATTTTGTAAAAATGTGATCCGACACAATCTTTAAATCAGGTGCCAACTCGGCACCGCGTGTTCCGGTCTTAAACGTTCTGGTTCCAGCCGATAAATTCTCATGCCGGATATAGACCACATGCATGTTTTGTTCGACTGCCCAGTCAATCGACTGATTAATGGTCCCGATGACTTCTTTGTAGTTTTTTGTCATGTCATTTTGAATATCGATGACGACTAAAGCTTTTTTGGACATGTGAGTTCCTCCTGATGAATAAACGGATTTTTCGTTCTGATGAATGTTTCCGGTTCCAATCGAATAACGTACACTTGAGATAAGAAACAAATTAAAGGAGGCATGCCCCGTGAAAGAAAAATACTATTTTGACGTCTTTCCTGAACTGACGAGCGAACGGCTCCTGTTAAGGGAAATCCGGTTAAGCGAAGCAAACCAAATGATTGAGATTACGGCCTATGACGGGCAACAGGCAGAAAATAGTCGCGACGTCGTCCGGATTTTGAGTCAAATTGCTCTTGATTACCTCAACGGGGATGGCATCACGTGGGGACTGTATTTAAAGTCGACCGGCGAATTCATCGGCAATTGTTGTTTTTGCAGAGGCTACCAAAACAACATCGCCGAGATTGGTTATGTACTCAAAGCGGACTTTCGGGGTCACGGCTACATGACGGAAGCCGTCAAAACAGTTACCCGCTTTGGACTGCAGGACATGAAGGTCAGACAGGTCTGTGCCTATACCGCACCTGATAACCGTGCCTCACAGTCCGTTCTCTTAACAGCCGGGTTCACGACAGGGATTTGCGACCAAGACAGTCATCAGTTCATCTGCCAGTAATATTATTCGTACTTCGTCCCATCATTTCGCTTTAAAATTATAAAGCGGCTTGATGACTTTTAATAACTCGACCGTGTCCTCTGTGTTTCGGATGATTTCTTCCATCGGTTTGTAGACAAACGGTGACTCATCGCGCGTCGATTCGACGACCGAACTCGACCAGACCTCCTGCATCGTCTCCTCAAATTCCTTCAAGTCCACTGATTTGAAGGCTTTTGAGCGGGACATGATACGTCCTGCTCCGTGTGGCGCCGAATAGTTCCAGTCCGGATTGCCTTTTCCTTTGACAATCAGTGAACCGTCGCGCATGTTCATCGGAATGATGGCGACTTCACCGGCTTGCGCTGAAATCGCACCTTTCCGGAGAATCATCTGCTCGAGATCGATGTAGTTATGGATCGTATCGAACTGTTCCGTGACCGACCAGCCCATCGCTTCAACAATGACGTCGGTCATCGCTTGACGGTTCAGTGCCGCGTAGCGTTGGGCGATTTTTAAGTCATGCAGGTAGTTGTCCATATCGGAACCGGACACGTACGCCAAATCTTTATTTGTTTCATTGAACTGACTCTTCAACTCGACCAAAGTCGATTGGATGTCTTGTTCACGTCCCTGTTCTTTCAGCGATGCGACGATTGTTTCTGTATCGACAGTGAATTGTGAGCTTTCCGCCAGCTTTTGATAATGCTCGGCAATCGTTTTCCCGAGGTTCCGGCTGCCGGAATGAATGACGAGATACAGATTGTTTTCCTCGTCCGTATTCAGCTCGATAAAGTGATTTCCTCCGCCTAACGTGCCGATCGATAACCGGGCGCGTGTTTCGTTAAACGGTGCCAATACTTGATCAAATGGAATCTGTTCCGACAAGCGGTGCGGCTGATTACGGACCGACATGCCACTCGGCACCAGTTCCTGAATCGTCGCATCCAGTTTGTCATAGTCGATGCCGGCTGTGTCGTTTCGTGTAATCTGTGTACATAACATCCCGCAACCGATATCCACACCGACGAGATTCGGGACAACTTTATCGTGAATCCGCATCGTTGTTCCAATGACCGACCCCTTGCCGGCGTGACAATCGGGCATAATCCGGACATTCCCGTCGACGGCAATATTTTCATTCAGCATGCCTGTCACCTGCTCAATCGTCATGTCATCGACGTTGTGGGTAAAAATCTTCGCTTCACCGTATTTTCCGCGAATCGTCTTCATATCGTCATCCCCCTATGTATTCCTTTTTAATTATCCTACAAAATCCCTTTTTTAACAATTTATTCTCGTTCGTGAACAATCTTCAGGAACTGTTGCATCAGTGCCGACTGACCATCTTCCGTCAACCAGACAATAGCCGTCGTACTCGTCGCGTCCGGTAACCGTTCTTGAACCAGTCCTGTCATATCAAGCTCGCGAAGTGTACTTTCCGGCAACAGCGTCACCGCCTGCCCGCAACGAACAAGTCCAATCAAGGTCAAGACGTCGGAACAGGTTTCCTGCGAGACGACTCCGAACTGCTGGCTGAGCGTCTGAAAGACACCAAGTCCTTCCTGACTCGGAATGATGATGTCGGCGTCCGCAAATTCCGGATGACGAACTTGATAAAACGGTTCTTCCTCCATCCATTCGATCGTGACGCCTTGTGCATCGATCGGCAGTCGGACAAGTGCCACGTCAATCGCATGATCCTTCAGACGGTCAATTAATACACCCGACTCTCCCTGATGAATTTGAAGCGTAATCCGGGGATGCCGTCGTTTCATCTCTTGAACCCAGCCAGTCAGTCGACCGGCAGACAACGTATTGACACCAATCCGTAAAATCCCGGCTCGTCCTTCCTTAATGTCACTGACTTCAATCCGGGTTTCCGCTTCGTAACGCAACAAGGAGACGGCCCGTTCATACAGCCGCTCGCCGCTTGCCGTGATCCGGATGCCGCGCCCTGCCCGTTCAATCAATCGGACTCCTAGTAACTCTTCCATCTTCCGAATTTGTTGCGTCAAAGCGGGCTGGGCCATCCGCAGTCGTTCCGCCGCCCGTGTGACCGATTGTTCTTCGACAACTGCACAAAAATACCGATATTGGCGTAAATCCATCTTCATCATCTCTTTCATATGTTTTCAGTCATAAATATGTATTAATCATAACATCAATCATATGATATGATGCTGAAATCAGCGATTTTCAAAGGAGACGATTTTTGTGAAACGTACGACGTCCACGGTCCAGTGGATCATTTTTTTATTAGCCAACACGATTGCCTTGCCAATCGTCGTCGCGAGCCTGTTTGACCTCTCAAGCGTCGAGACGGCCGCACTTGTTCAACGATCCTTCTTTGTTGGAGGAATCGCCTGTTTCCTTCACGGAACGTTTGGTCACCGGTTACCGATCGTATCCGGTCCGGCCGGTTCATGGGTCAGTATCTTTGTTGTCATCGCCGCGTTGCCGGTCGATTCAAAGACCGCCTTCACGATTGCGATGGCCGCGGTCGTCATTGCCGGCGTTGTCTTGATTTTCCTCGGGTTGACGGGATGGACCCGCTTTTTATTACCGGTCTTTACGCCGCTCGTCAGCGGAACGTTTTTGCTTTTATTATGTATTCAACTGACCGGCGTCATGCTCGGTGCCGTTCTCGCCGTTGAAGCAACACGCTTCGCCGGAATGCTGACGTTCCTGCTTGTGCTCGGACTCAGCCAGTTTGGTCCGGCACGTCTCCGGCCATTCGCCTTGATGATCGGAATTGTCGTCGGCTGGTTGGTCAGCCGTCCGTCGTTACCGGCAGCGTCCGGTATCTTCGCCGTTCCGACGGCTTTACCGTTCGGGATGCCGCAATTTGACGGCAGTGCTTTTTTGGTTGCGATTCCATTTGCGATTCTTTTAATCGTCAACTTAATTGCTGCGCTCAGCGCCGTCGAAGCGACGATTCAGAAAAAAGGGGCCTTGAATCAGGGGCTGACGGTCGAAGGGATCATTCACTTGATTGCGGCGACGTTCTCGACGCTCGTCCCGGTTCCATTGCCGATTACGAGTGGTTTCATCGCTCAGACGGGAAGTAAGGAACGCCGACCGTTTTTGATTGCCTCCCTTGTCATTGCCCTGATCGGCTTTTTCCCGAGTATCATCGGGATTATCGCGACGTTGCCGCGCAGTGTGGCCAGCGCCGCTCTGCTTGCGACGTTACCGCACATGTTCCTGATTGCCTGGCAGTCCGCTGAAAGCAGCATGACGACGAGCCGCCGGAAACATGCTTTTGCGATTTGTGCCGTCATCGGAATCAGTATTTTGTTACAATCAACGGTCCTGGCGGAAATCCTGCCGTTGACGTTACGTCCGTTCTTCAGTAACGGCTTATTGATCGGCACGATGCTTGTGCTCGGTTTTGAAGTCATCGAACGTTTGCGTTCACGACGTGATGCTAAATCTGAACGGCTTGCCAGTTAATCTATATCTCAAAGTAAAATCCCCACTTTCTCGCAAAATGCGACAAAGTGGGGATTTTTTCTTCCTGATCATTTCAGAACACGGTAATTTATTTTTTCAGACACGATCTATCTCTTTTAGCACCGACTTTTTCACGTGACTCCTACGGGAAAGAGCGCTTGCTTTTTGCGCTGTCAGAGACAAACCAGCCTGAGGAAAGCACGGGAAAATAAGACGAGTTTCACTTAACTTAACTTCACCGTACCTCACGCCACCATCTGCGGGTCTCACTTGCAGCGGTGACACTTTCGCCGATCATCGGTGTTACGACCGGCACGTCGTGTTTTTTCGCTTCCTTCAACACCCGTTCGACCGGTTCGAACCACGGGTGGAACGCCAGCGTAAAGGCCGACCAGTGAACAGGAATCATCACGTCTCCCTTAACGTCGAGATGCGCAGCAAGTGTCTGCTCCGGCAACATATGTGAGTTCGACCAACGGGTATCGTATTGCCCGCATTCCATGATCGTTAAGTCAAACGGACCATATTGTTCTCCGATTGCCTTGAAATGGGGCCCGTAACCGCTGTCTCCGCTGAAAAAGACTTTCTTCGACCCTTCAAGCACCCATGATGCCCAAAGTGTCGAAAATTGATCGAGACCGTTTCGTCCCGAATAGTGCCGGGCCGGTGTTGCCGTTAAGCGAAGACCGTTCATCTCAATGGATTCATGCCAATCGAGTTCGGTAATCCGGTCCGGATCCACACCCCATCCTTTTAAACGGCTTGCGACACCAAGCGGGACGATAAATTGCCCGACCCGGTCTTTTAACGCCAGGACCGAATGATAGTCCAAGTGGTCATAATGGTCATGCGAATAGATGACGAGATCGATCGGCGGTAAGGCATCGAGATCGACCGGAGCCGTCGTCTGGAACCGTCCGCCTCCGAATTTCGGGAACGGTGACGGGGCGCGACCGAGCATCGGATCAAAGAAAATCGTCTGCTGATCGAGCTCCAGTAAAAAGGCCGAGTGACCAAACCACGTCACGCGCGGTTCGGTTCCGTCCGTCCGGCGTTCAAACGGAACGACCGGCAACGGTTTGACCGGTTTTAACGACGGCAATTCCCGTCCGTAATCTTTTAAAATACTTTTCATCGTCTCCCATTCCATTTTTAATTGGAACGGCAGTTCATTTTGAAATTTTCCGTTCGAAAACTGAGTCGAACGGGCATAACGCTGTTGATCTGTTTTCGATGGTCGGCGGCCGAACAACGGATAACGGGTCATGAAGACCGCTCCGAGAACGCCGAGACCGGCTAGTGCTGCTACTGTTTTTTTCATTTTTCTTCACCTCTTTGATACGTTCAGTATAGCACCGGTGATTTTCAAAACGGTAATGAACAAACTTCACTTTCACAAAAAAGGACGCAAAGCTGAAAAACTCAGCTTCACGTCCAGTTCGATTAATCTACATCGTCAGCCTTCCATTTTGAACGGTCACTCTTGTCATGATCATCTGTACGATCTGATTCATAATCATTGATGCCCGGATTTGCGACTTTCCCGCCGTGACGGTCGTTCTCATCGTTAGAATGATCATGTAAATGGTCGTGATCATGGTCGTGATTGTGATCATGTGTATGGTCATGTTCATCGTGCCGGTCTTTTGCGAACAATGCGATTCCTCCCCGCTCGACTTCTTGGTAATGGCGTTCCGCTTCATCATCGGAATGACCGACCCGCTTTAGTGTTTCCCGAAGCGGCGGCTCATGGCTGAACTTCGATTTGACTTGATCGATCCAGGACGCACCAGATGTCTCATCTGTTGCATCGTCCCGTCCCACTACTGAAAAATCAGAATCCTTATGTCCTTGCTGTTTTAGTGCTTGCATTTTTTGATGTAAACTCGATTCATCATGAAAAATACCAACAAATTTTTTCGCCATCGTCAACACCATTCCTCTCACAGAGATATGAATTCACAGACCTCCATTTTTACCCTTCTTTTTGCATCTCCAAACGAAAAAAACGTATCTTCCAGTGAACCGGAAGATACGTTTTAACAGATTAGTCTTTGAGTAATTGTGGTGAGTCGACGAGTGTGATGACACCGTCGTTTTTCTGAACGAATCGTTCGTAGACGAAATCGTTGGCAAACAAGAGAACCGGGTTTTCCCAACGGTCATAGACAAGCACCGTCCGCGAATCCGTCAACTTCTTGACTTCACTGATTTCCGTTACCTTGACCCATTTCGCAACTTGGAAGTTTGCCGCATCTTTTAAGATGTCTACGCCGTATTCCCCTTTGAGACGGTGTTCGAAGACTTCGAATTGAAGTTGTCCGATCGCGCCGAGGATGATTTCGTTGTATTCCGTCTTATAGACTTGAATGGCTCCTTCTTGTGCGAGCTGTTCGACACCTTTTTGGAACTGTTTGGACTTTAGTGCGTTTTTCGTAAAGACTTTCAGGAACAGTTCCGGTGCGAACGTCGGCAAGGCCTCGTACTGCAGGCTCGGATCACCGTTCGTAATCGTATCACCGATTTGATAGTTACCGGAATCGTACAATCCGATGACATCGCCGGCAAACGCTTCGTTGACCGTTTCCCGCTCATCCGCCATAAACTGTGTCGATTGCGACAGCTTCATCTTTTTGCCGGTCCGCGTCAGGACGACTTCCATCCCGCGGTCGAACTTCCCGGTACAAATCCGGACGAACGCGATCCGGTCACGGTGATTCGGGTTCATGTTTGCTTGGATCTTGAAGACAAAACCGCTGAAGAAATCTTGTGCCGGCTCGATTTGTCCTTTGTTCGACTCACG
>CAACWS010000158.1_pt1 | contig 7827 bp, 9 predicted proteins | sample 2275721 | NCBI WGS metagenome assembly CAACWS01 (sample SAMEA5312468, study PRJEB27640) | indoor metagenome | biome: indoor environment; feature: uncontrolled; material: polymer concrete tiles wood | place: Germany | collected 2014-07-07
TTTTTATTGATTTTTCCATTTCTCAACAAGTCGACTCGTTTCGTCCGTTGCACCCGTGATTTCTGTCCGCAACATCTTTTCGGCTGCATCCAGTAACATATACGACATCCGTTCCCCGCGGAACGATGGCGACAAGGCGATATGTTTCAATTCAGCGTGGCCATCCACTAATTGAAATCCGATGATGCCGATAAAATCTTCATCCTGTTTATAGAGATACAACTGTTGATTCTCGTCTTGTTCATAGGTTTGAACCGTTTCAAGCAAATACTTCGGATCCTTCACTTCGCACGAAAAAGCGATTAACCCCATCGCGGTCCGTTCATTCAACTTTTTATATTTTACTAGCATCTGATTCTACACCTTCCTAGTTTCAACAACTCTCAGGAACATGATCAACTGAGACTTATTTATTCTACACCTTCTCGACCTGAAATGCTTCACTTTTCGTCAAATCCATCAAAAAAGCGGACTCCTGTAAAACAAATGCCTCTGCCCCATTTCAAACAAGACCTCCCTGTCCGGTGACAGGGAGGCGCGCTTTTTAGACGATACTGTTTTACTTCGAATCTTCCAGTACTTTAATGAATTCGCGCATATAGTCCGGTAAATCCGGTGGACGACGGCTTGAAATGATGTGTCCGTCAACGACGACCGGTTCATCATGCCACGTTGCTCCGGCATTTGTCATATCATCTTTGATTCCCGGTGTACTCGTGACATTGACACCATTCAAGACACCTGCTGAAATCAGAACCCATCCGGCGTGACAAATCTGACCGATCGGTTGTTTCGTTTGGTCAAAATGACGGACCATGGCGAGGACGGAATCAAACCGGCGCAATAGATCGGGTGACCAGCCACCCGGTACTAAAATCGCATCGTAATCTGCCGGATTGATTTCGTCAAACGTTTTGTCCGACACAATCGGGACACCATATTTTCCGATGTATTTTTCATCGGCCTTCTCACCAACGATGTCGACCGTGGCGCCCTCTTCGCGTAACCGGTGGACCGGATACCACAGCTCTAAATCTTCAAAATCATTACTGACAAGTTGGATGATCTTTTTTCCTGCTAAACGCATGATGCATCGCTCCTTCGTTTTTCGGTTCTGTTGTCACTTCCCGTATTGAACGAAAAAAAAACTCCCCTTCTTTCATCAAAGAAGGGAAGAAATCACTTACGCTTCGACACGAATTTCTTTAATGCCAGCGCCTTGCTTCATTTTTGTCGCATGTTCAAGACCTGATGTCACTTGCCCGAAAACTGTGTGCACGCCGTCGAGGTGTGGTTGCGGCTCATGAACAACGAAGAATTGGCTTGATCCTGTGTTACGACCTGCATGTGCCATTGAAAGTGAACCGGCTTTATGCTTGTGCGGGTATGATGTTGACGTTTCACACGGAATCGTCTTACCTGATCCGCCTGTACCGTTTCCGATCGGGCAACCGCCTTGTGAGACGAAACCAGGGATGACACGGTGGAAGTTCAATCCATCATAGAAGTTCGAGTTCGCAAGGTTCTCGAAGTTTTCTGTTGTGATCGGTGCATCGTCGTTAAACAGTTCAAACTCAATTTTATTTCCGTCTTCCAATAAGATATATCCAGTTTTTTGCATCGTATACCAACCTTTCGCGCTTTTCAGCTGTGGTGTTCGCCACGACATTCGCGGCTCCGTTACCTAGTGTATCAAATCTTTACAAAAAACGCAGGTTTTTTACTCACTCGACCGCGGATTCGAGAATTTCGAGCACAACCGTTTCACCGGCAGTAACCGATGCCTGAATGCCGTTCGGTAACGGGAAGACCGGATCCGTATGTCCGAAGTCTGCCTCAAGCACAATCGGGAAGTCATATCCACGGGTCGCCCGCAGGAGGATGTCCTTCAGCGTGAAATCCGGATCAAACTCGACTTTTCGGTGAAAACGTCCGACGACAATCCCCGAAATCTTTTCATACGCCCCGAGATGACGCAGTTGCGTAAAGTACCGGTCGATCGTCGCCGGTGTCTCACTTTCATCATCCTCAAGCATTAAAACAGCACCGTCGAACGACGGCATATACGGTGTCCCGGCAAGCAACAGCAGCGTCCCGAGATTGCCGGCGATGATCGGTCCTGTCCCTTCTCCTGCGCGGGCGACGACGTATCCGTCGTTGACGACATGCGTCCGTTTCCGGTCATCGTTGATGTCCCAGCGCAAGCCTTCATCCGTCCATTCATCCGATGCTTCGATTTGACCAATCGGTCCGGTCTGCATCAACGTTTTTTCAAACCACTTCTGCGTATATGCATCCAGTCCGTGCAGTTGACCAAACTGCGGTAAGATCGCGGGCCCGACGAACGTCGTCAAACCGGTTTTCGTCTGGATGCCGGAAAGCAGAGCCGTAATGTCACTGTACCCCATGAAGATTTTCGGATTATTCCGAATCAAGTCGTAATCGAGTTCATCGAGCAATTGATGTGAGTTAAAGCCGCCGATCGTCGCAATGATCGCTTTGACATCCGGATTTCGGAATGCCATATGTAAATCTTGAAGCCTTTCCCCGATTGTTCCTGCCGTATGACTGTGGATTGCTGTCGTGTTCGGCATCACGAGGACTTGAAAGCCCATCCGTTCAAGCGTCTCGATTCCCCGTTGCAGACGACGCGGTACGTACGCTGCGACAGCAGAAGCCGGTGAAAGAATCGCAATCGTATCCCCGACATTTAATTGAGCTGGTTTCATCTGTTTTCCCCCTCACGTTATTGTTTTTACTATACCAAAAAACAACCGACTGGGAAAGAAACCCAGACAGTTGTCAGAAAAAACCTTATTGAATGACCGCGTGAACGAGCGGACGTGCTTCCGGCTTCGTATCACTAATATGATAGGCATGATCCATTTTTTCGATCGCTTGATCGAGTGTTTCTTTGTTCGAACGGAGTGTCGCGATGACATCGCCGACTTCGACTTTGTCGCCGACTTTTTTGAACAATGTAACGCTTGCTGCGTGATCGATGACATCCGTTTTCGTTGCCCGGCCTGCACCGAGAATCATTGCTGCGACACCAACTTCATCGGCAATGATTTCTGAAACGTATCCGGCTTTCGACGCGACGAAATCTTTTTCGAACTTCGTTTCGAGTGCTTTTGACATATCATCGACGAGTGAGGCGTCGCCGCCTTGCGCTGCGATGAACTTCTTGAAGACGTCGAGAGCTGCTCCGTTTGCGAGACGTGTCTCGAGATCCGCGTATGCTTCGTCAAACGTCGGGTAGAACTCACCAAGGACTGCCATGTGTGATGCAATCGTCAAGGCGATGACTTTCAAATCGCGCACATCTTTCCCTTGGAGCACTTCAATCGCTTCCTTGACTTCGTTCGCATTTCCGATTTCGTTTCCGAGCGGCTGATCCATGTCCGTGATGACGGCAATCGTCTTCCGGTTAACACTTTTCCCGATTGATACCATTTCTGTTGCAAGTGCTTTCGCGTCTTCAAATGATTTCATGAAAGCACCTGAACCCGTTTTAACGTCAAGGACGATGCTGTCCGCACCGGCTGCGATTTTTTTCGACATGATTGAGCTTGCGATCAATGGAATCGAGTTGACCGTCGCTGTTACATCACGTAACGCATATAATTTCTTGTCAGCAGGTGTCAGGTTGCCCGTTTGTCCGATGATCGCCATCTTGATGTCATTGACTTGTGTCACGAAAGCTTCTTCCGATAACTCGACATCAAATCCAGGGAACGCTTCGAGCTTATCGATTGTTCCGCCTGTGTGACCAAGACCACGTCCGCTCATCTTCGCGACAGGAATTCCGATTGACGCGACGAGTGGCGCGACGATCAGACTGATCTTATCGCCGACACCGCCTGTTGAGTGTTTGTCGACTTTTTTACCGTGGATGCGTGATAAATCAATCACGTCACCTGATTCGACCATCGCCATCGTTAAATCCGCGATTTCGCGGTCTGACATGCCTTGATAGAAAATCGCCATCGACATCGCTGACATTTGGTAATCCGGGATGTCACCGTTCGTGAATCCTTCAACCATCGCTTTAATATCGGCTGTTGGTAACTCGCCGCCGTCTCGTTTTGTTGCAATCAAATCTACCATACGCATAATAAGTTCCTCCTCAGGGGGTCGTTCGTATTTTATCGGGCTTCAATTCTTAATCTTACATTTTTTTGATCGAACCGCGGACAAGTGACAGGAAGTGCGCACGGACACGTTCCGTCGTTTCCATGACTTCGTCGTGGTGAAGCGGCTGATCGAGAATGCCGGCTGCCATGTTCGAGACACACGAAATACCAAGCACGCGCATATCCGAGTGACGGGCGACGATGACTTCCGGAACTGTCGACATACCGACGACATCTCCACCGAGCAACCGGGCGAGTTTTACTTCTGCCGGTGTTTCGTAGGTTGGACCTGTATTGCCGAAGTAAACGCCTTGACGCACTTGAATACCAAGTTCGTCTGCTGTTTCTTGGGCAAGACGCAACAATTCAGCGTCATACGGCTTCGACATATCCGGGAACCGTGGTCCCATCTCATCAACGTTTTTGCCGATCAACGGGTTTGTGCCGAAGAAGTTGATGTGATCCGTGATCAGCATCAAATCTCCCGGTTCAAATGCTTCGTTACACGCACCGGCTGCATTCGTGACAATCAGTGTTTCGACACCGATTGCTTTCATGACACGGACCGGGAAGGTAACCATTTCCATCGAATAGCCTTCATAGAAATGAAAACGTCCTTGCATGGCAACGACTTGTTTGCCTTCGAGCGTTCCGAAGACGAGCTGCCCGGCATGACCTTCTACTGTCGAGACCGGGAAGTTCGGGATATCGCTGTAAGGAATCGCAATCGGATTTTCGATGTCATCCGCCAGGACACCGAGTCCTGAACCGAGAATCAAACCGATTTCCGGTTTCGCCTGCATTTTGCTTTCTAAATACGACCGTGTTTCATTCCAATTGACTGTCATCTGAATCGCTCCCTTAAATTAAAGTTCTGACAAGAAACTCGTACCGTGCGCCGGCAGCTTCACGTTGAAGTTATCGGCAACTGTTGCTCCAAGGTCGGCAAACGTCGAACGGATACCAAGATCTTTTGCAGCCCCGTTTTTCGAATAGACCAACAGCGGAACGTACTCACGGGTATGATCTGTTCCCGGATGGACCGGATCATTGCCGTGGTCTGCTGTGATGATCAATAAATCATCTTCCTGCAGGCGGTCAAAGACTTCCGGCAGACGGGCATCAAACTCTTCTAATGCCTGACCGTATCCTTGCGGGTCGCGACGGTGACCGAACAACGCATCAAAATCGACGAGGTTCAAGAAGCAAAGTCCTGTAAAGTCACGATCGAGCTGGTTGACGAGTTGATCCATACCGTCCATGTTCGATTTTGTCCGAATCGCGTCCGTGACACCTTCACCATCAAAGATATCTGCAATTTTACCGAGCGAGATGACATCAAGACCCGCTGTTTCGAGTTCATTCATGACAGTCCGGTCAAACGGCTTCAGCGCATAGTCATGACGGTTTGAAGTCCGGACCCATGCTCCCTGCTCACCGAGGAACGGACGGGCAATGATTCGACCGAGCATATACGGGTCGTCGCGTGTAATATCACGGGCATACTCGCAAATCCGGTAGAGTTCTTCAAGCGGAACAACTTCTTCATGCGCTGCGATTTGAAGCACGGAGTCTGCTGATGTATAAACAATCAAAGCACCGGTCTCGACATGTTCCTGTCCAAGTTCATCGAGAATTTCTGTTCCGGATGCCGGTTTGTTCCCGATGATTTTTCGGCCCGAGAATGTTTCCAGGCGACCGATTAAATCTTCCGGGAATTTCTCAAAGACACGGAACGGCGTGTCGATCCGCAAGCCCATGATTTCCCAGTGACCAGTCATCGTATCTTTTCCGGCTGAAACTTCTTCCATCTTCCCGTAAGAAGCAAGTGGCGCAGCATCTGCTGATATACCTTGAACAGGTTCGATATGCGACAGACCAAGCTGAGCGAGATGCGGCATATTCAGACCGTCACGTTGTTCCGCAATATGTCCGAGTGTGTGCGCACCAAGGTCACCGAATTGTTCTGCATCCGGTGCTTCTCCGATTCCTACCGAATCCATGACGACTAAAAATACGCGTTTGAATGGTTGAGCCATATTAAAATTCCTCCTATATGCTTATTACTAAATATAAATCCCGTTAGAATTTTCCCGTAAATGGACTAGACAAAACACCCTATTTGTCTGAAGTCAGACCTTTTAAGCGTAAAACCATCATGCACGGGGATGATGGTTCTTATAGACATCATGCAGCCTGGCTTTATTGACATGGGTGTACATTTGCGTCGTCGATAAATCGGCATGCCCTAACATTTCCTGAACGACACGCAAGTCTGCTCCGTTCTCAAGAAGATGGGTCGCAAACGAATGACGCAAGACGTGGGGAGTGATGTCTTTTTCAATTCCCGCTTCTTTTGCCCGGCGTTTAATCATCTTCCAAAAACCCTGCCGCGATAAACGATCGCCGCGACTGTTGAGGAACACATAATCCGTTTGCCGTCCACCGAGACTGTTGCGGGCCAGCTCAAGATAAGTCGAGACGCTGTCAATCGCTGTCTGACTGATCGGGATAATCCGGGTTTTGTTGCCTTTTCCAAGACAGGACAAGTAACCAAGTTCAAGTTGCAGATCACTCAGTGTCAATTGTAACAATTCACTGACACGCATACCGGTTCCGTAGAGCAATTCAAGCATTGCTGCATCCCGCCGGACAAGCGGATCATTTCCGACGACCGAATCAAGCAAACGGACGATATCGGTTTGACTCCAAACGACCGGCAGTTTTTTATCCGGTTTCGGCAAATCAAGATGACGTGACGGATCATGGCGGACAATTTGACGTTCCACTAAAAACTGATGGAACGATCGAATCGAGCTCGTCGACCGCCGGACCGTCGACCGTGATTTTTGCGCCTGTAACAAGGATTCAATATGAAGGACAATATGGTGGCGTGTGACTTCTTCCGCGGACGAAATCCCTTGCTGTTCAAGCGTCGTCAAATACTGGTTTAAATCATTTCGATAAGCAGCTGCCGTGTTCGCTGACATCTGCCGCTCAATCACTAAATAGTCGATAAATGTCTCCAGTTGTTGCCTCACTGAACTCATCCTCTATCATTAAGAAATCGCTTACTTTCCAATCATATCAAAGGTGTAAACCGTTGTGAAGAGGTCTGACCTATATTTTTCAAAAAGAAAAACCGTCCCCTTTTTGATGAGGACAGTCAGACGGTTTGTGTTTGTGATTGTTCCAGTGCTTCGCGTGCATGCCGCTCCTGGCAAACGCGACATACACCATGGAACGTCAAGCGGTGATCTTTGATTTTAAATTGGAAACGCGTGACGATTTCTTTTTCGACTTCTTCTAACATATCATCTAGGATTTCCTCGACAGATCCGCATTCGATACAGACGAGATGATGATGCGAATGGCTCGCACCTTCCTGCCGTAAATCAAATCGGGATACGCCGTCTCCGAAATTGACTTTATCAACGACTTCAAGCTCCGTTAATAATTCAAGTGTCCGGTAGACCGTCGCAAGTCCAATGTCTGAGTTTTTTTCTTTGACCAATAAAAAGACATTCTCTGCACTTAAGTGGTCCGACTCATGCTCCAGTAAGATCCGTACGGTCGCTTCACGTTGGGGAGTCAGCTTATATCCTTTACCGCTCAGCTGTTTTTTAATGCGTTCAACACGACTTTCCATCATAGCGCCCCCTTTGGTCGAAACTGATGGTTTTATCATAGC